>ERZ1673696.685-NODE-685-length-34527-cov-5.788611_pt1 | contig 34527 bp, 34 predicted proteins | sample MGYA00580226_ERZ1673696 | MGnify/ENA primary metagenome ERZ1673696 (study PRJEB41218, sample SAMN15661743) | gut metagenome | host: Homo sapiens | place: Canada: London | collected 2015-08-20/2019-03-30 | study: EMG produced TPA metagenomics assembly of... | reverse complement strand
TGCCCTGTGCTTTCTCTTTCCGCGCGTAGAACGTTCTATGCGGGATTTAGAGTGGAAATATACTCAAAAACCTGACGGCGGCCTGGCCTTCCGCCTGATGCTTCCGCTGCAGCGCCAGCCATGGGCTTTCCGCCCCTGTGCCGACGGGCAGTTCGCCACCATTTTTAAAACCTATCGGGAATACAAAATATGCGGGGATGAAAAATGGCTGCGCGAAAAATGGCCTTTTGTAAAAAAGGCGCTGGAATATGCCTGGAGCCATGAAAATTATGATCTTTGGGATCCGGAAGCCTCCGGCATTCTGACAGGCCGCCAGCACCACACACTGGACATGGAACTGTTCGGCCCGAATTCCTGGCTGCAAAGCATGTACTTAGCCGCGCTGAAGGCCTGTGCGGAAATGGCGGCCTTGCTGGGGGAAAAAGAAAGCGCCCGGCAATACGCAAAAATGTTTGAAAACGGTAAAGCATGGGCGGAAGAGCATCTGTTTAACGGCGAATACTTTTATCAAAAAATCGATATTACCGATCAATCGCTGCTTGAAAAATACGCAGACGGCGCTTCTATGCTGGGTGGAAGCGTAACCGATGACTACTGGAGCGAAGAGCTGGGTGAAATCAAATATCAAATCGGCCAGGGCTGCGCCATCGACCAGGTACTGGGCCAATGGCACGCCAATTTAATCGGCCTTGGCGAAATTTTTGACCGCAAAAAAATACGCGCCGCACTGAATGCCATTTATCGCTATAACTACAAGCCCAACATGCGCCAACATGTCAATCCCTGCCGCGTATACTGCATGAATGATGAAAGCGGCACCGTGATCTGCAGCTTTCCTCCGGGCAAGCAAAAACCCATGATTCCGGTTCCCTACAGCGAAGAAACGATGCACGGCTTTGAGTATCAGGCCGCAGCACATATGATTCAGGAGGGAATGCTCAAAAAAGGGCTTGCTTTGGTACGGGGAATTCGCCGGCGTTATGACGGGGCACGGCGTAATCCATGGAATGAAATCGAATGCGGCTCCAACTATGCGCGTTCTATGGCGGCATTTTCATTGCTGCCCGCCTTCTCGGGTATGCAATACAATGCCGCGCAGGGTCTCTTGAGCTTTGCTCCGGTACAGAAAACGGACAACTTCCGTTGTTTCTGGTCTTTAGACAGCGGCTTCGGCACCGTGGAAATCACAAAAGATACCGCTTCCCTGCACGTACTTTACGGAAAGCTTTCTCTGTCTCAAACAGGGTTCGGCAAAAAAAAGCCCCCTGTCCGAATCCTGCTCGATAATCAAAGAATTCCCTTTACGGCCAAAAACAGCTGTATTTTTATCGATGCCGTTCTGCTGAAAGCCGGGCAAAAAATAGTGATATCTTTTTAAACACAAAAACTTTCCGCTTGTGATAAGATGCAGCAAAACGCAGATTTTGGCGGAAAGAGAGAAACGCACAAAAACCAATTTATGCATCCCTTTCTCCGTCTCGCCGCAAAGGAATCCGAAGGCAAAGCTATAGATGCACAATCTCCGTTTGTCAAAGCAAGCGAAGAAAAAAGCACCGCCGATCTATTCAAACTTTTATAAAAATTTTTCTTTCAGAATTTTCGCGCCTTTACGATTAAAAACGTAGGTTTGATCCATTCCTTCCTCAGCTGAGGCATTTTTTGCAAAGCTGCCGCATCCGGCACAGGCTCCTCCACAGCTTCAATCCAAAAGCCTGCACTGGCAAGTGCAGTAAGGATCTGCCCCATACTGCGGTGATATTCCTCCACGCCGTCCACAAACCAAAAAGATTCCCTGCGGCCGCTCCGGCCATAATCAGAAAACGTATATGAGATCTCTTTTCCGTTTTCATCCTTATTATAATGCCCCGTACCGTTTTTACTGGCAGTAATAATAGGATGCTCCTGTGAAAACAGCAGCCATCCGCCGGCAGAAAGAAGCATAAAAATATCCCTGCACAATTTCGGAAAATCCTGAATATAGTGAAACGCCAATGAACTATAGGCAAAATCAAAAGTCTCTTTTAAATCCGAAAGCTTTGCAAGCTCCATGCGCAAATAACGGATTCTTTCATGGCTGTTTGCCTCTGCAGCCGCCCGCAGCATATTTTGTGAAATATCTACGCCGGTAACACTCTCTGCTCCCCGGCGGACAAAATCCATGCAGTTGGCGCCGTATCCGCAGCCCAAATCAATTACGCGCAGTCCCCTGATCTCCGGCAGCATCCGTGCCATCGCCGGTTGTTCCAATAAATTGTTATAGTTCTCTTCCCGGCGCCTCAGCGCAGTATACTCCTGAAAAAATATTTCGTTGTCATAAATATTCTGTGCCAATGGATCTCTCCCTCTCTTTTGCTGTTTTATAACTCTTTCCAGTGAAAAACAGACGGCTTTTTACAGCCGCCTGTTTACATTGCAACCTCTATGCAAGAGTAATTTCTATATACGTTTCATAACTTGCACCTGCTTCTAAAGGCAGCATATCGCGCTTTGTTTCCAGATCGTCCACCTTTTGATAATACGCAGGAACACTCAGCCACGGCTCGATGCACACATAAGGCGCGGCCGTTTTAGGCTTATGCCAAAGCCCTAAATACTTCATATCCGGATACCGCAGGGTAACAGACTTTTGCCCTTTTTTGGCCTTTAACGTTACACACGTATCCATATCCTGCAAAAAAATCGCATCCTTATCAAACATGCTGTGCGTAAGCTCGATTACTTTACCGTCTTTCAGCCGGGCCGGCACGGTCTCCTCCGTCATATAGCAGGCTTCCATCACCAATTCCTTTGCCGGTTTTTCTTGGGCAAACGCAACAAAATAATCCTCAAAACTGCATCCTTCCTCCAAAGGAAGATTAAACCCCGGATGTCCGCCCAGGGCAAAATACATGCGCTCCAGCCCATGATTGATCACCCGATAGCTTTCCCGCACAGTACTTTCACAAAGCGTATAGGTAATAAACAGCTCAAAATCAAACGGATAAATTTTCAGTGTCTCCTCATTAGCCCGCAAACTGAAAACAATGCTGTCCTTTTTTTGTTCTATTACGGAAAATACTGATTTTTTCGCAAAGCCATGGAGAACCATCTCATATTCATTGCCCTGATAGGTATATTTACCGTCCGTCAGACGGCCGCAGATCGGAAACAGATTGGTCGCTCTGCCCGTCCAGTACTTTTCATCACCCTGCCATAGATATTCGGTATTGTTGCTTTTCAGCACCAGCGACATCAGCTCTGCACCCATATCCGCAACCGTTACTCTGACAGCCTCGTTTTCTATAATATAGTTCATATTTCCACTCCTGTATTATTTTTTACCCGTTTATAATTGTATTATATCACAAATCCGAAAAGAAAAGCAATAATTTAATGTAGCAAATTCTCCGTATTTATGGTATAGTAATGACAGAGGCGATTTTGATGAAAAACCTACTCAAAAAATTTCTTTGCTGCTTTCTGCTGCTTGTTGTTATTCTATTCAGTGCCTGCGCAGAATATACCCCCAAGGGCGCTGCTCCGGCACAGGAAGCACTGCGTGTATATTTTATCGACGTGGGCCAGGCTGACTGTGCCCTGATCACCGAAGGGGCCCACGCTATGCTGATCGACGGAGGAAATGCCGCTGATGCGCCTGAAATCATCGACTACCTCCAAAGCCTTAAAATTTCGCATTTAGATATTGTGGTTGCCACCCATGCCCATGAGGATCATATCGGGGGACTCAGCAAAATCATCGATACCTTCAGCACAGGAACCGTGTACACACCGGTAAAAGAGTATGACAGCGCATGTTTCCGCGCTTTTCTTTCTTCCGCCGGAGAAAAACTGACCACGGCACAAAAGGGGATGACCTGGCAGTTAGGAAAAGCAGAAATTTCCGTACTTTGGCCGCAGACACCGATCGATACAGAAAACACCAATAATACATCGATCGTGCTTCGCCTTGTTTACGGCAGCATCTCCTTTCTTTTTACCGGAGACTTAGAAGCAGACGCCGAAAGCAAATTGGCTCAGAGTGAAGCCGCTCTTTCCTCTACCGTACTAAAAGTAGGCCACCACGGTTCCGCTACCTCTTCAAGCTATACCTTTCTGCGCCGGGTACTTCCTCAGTTTGCCGTGATTTCCTGCGGAGCGGGCAATAGCTACGGTCATCCAGAAGAAGCGACGCTCTCCCGTCTTGCACAAGCCGAGGCACAAATTTACCGTACCGATCAGTGCGGGACTATTCTTGTTCAAACCGACGGGGAAACGCTTACCTTCCGCTTTGGCGATACCGTCTTTACCGCATCGCCCGCTCCCCCTGCTACACCGGCACTGGAAAATGACGGTGCTTATATTGGAAACCTCAAGTCAAAAAAATTTCATCTGCCCAGCTGTTCCGCTCTGCCGGCAGAAGACAACCGCGTTTATTTTGCAGCGCGAGAGACGGCACTTGCCCAGGGGTACACGCCGTGCTCTAATTGCAAACCGTAAAAAATGGGAACTAGTGAATATAAAAAACTGAAAGACGACCAGCAAAACGCCAAAAAAGCGCATGAAGCATTCCGCTTCCGCTGTATTCCGTCCGGACGTCAATTTCTTTATGCGCTCACCGCTGTTTTATGTTCCGGCGGATTGACGCTTCTTTTCCAGCGCATACTCCGTGCACAAACTGCTACTATGGTATTCTTTGCGGTTTTTTGTGCAGCGGTATTCGGGCTTGCCGTAATGTGCCTTTTATGGTGTTCTACCGCCGTATTCTATCTGATGCACCGGGAAAAGCTGAAACGAAATATCAAAAAATTAGAAAAAAAAGAAGAAAGAGAACAGCAGCTTTTTGAGAGCAGCTATTTTAAACCGATTTCAGAGGAAGAGGAAAATGATCAAAATCAAGCTTCGTAAAGTTCACCGTCTTTTTCCATAACTTCTTTATAAAAACAGCTCTTGCTTAATCCGTATTTTTTCTCATTTGCCGCCGGTACCTGCCGGGCGGCATTTTATATTTTTTTAAAAAAAGACGGCTGAAATACGACACATCGTAAAACCCTGTTTCTTCCGCAATTTGATCCAGCGTTTTATCGCTGCTGAGCAAAAGCGCAGAAGCAGCGGCAAGCCGATAATCGTTTAAATACCCTATCGGTGTGAATCCGGTATGCTTTTTAAACAGCGGATAGAGATTAGATTGTGACATATGCATTCTTTCGGCCATATCCGCAACACTGATCTGCTCGCTGCAATGTTTGCGCAAATAATCCAGTAAAGAGGCAATTGGATTGAAAACCACCGGCTTTTTGCAGGTAAATTTCAAAAGCAGTTCAATAAGGCGGTAACAAGCGATCATTCCCCGGCAATAAGACGCAGCAGAAAATACCGCATCCAAGCACCTATTGGCCTCCTGCAAAAATTCCGGAGGCATAAGCGTAGGAAAAGAAAAGAACGAATCCAGCGGATAGATTTCCTCCACTGCCGTATAAAGAAAAACCCACCGTGCACGCATATTACCCGAGGACGGATCTACATGATGCACAATATTCTGCATTTTCCCCGAGGGTGCGATAAAAATGCCTCCCGTTCCCGTATTATAGTTTTCTCCATGTTCGATTCTAACGGTGTAGCTTCCCTCCACCGCCTGCACTACCGAAAGGCAAGGCAAAGACTTTATTACCTTTTCTCCTTCAACTTCCCTTGAAGATAATTGCCCCCGCATCCAATCGGTTATTACGATCTTTTCAACGTCCATGCCCTCACCCTAATAGTATTGTACAAATTAATCATACTTTTGTCAATGGTGCTTCAACCAAAAATACAGTATCATAAAACAAAAAAAGGAGTTTCAGCAATGCTTTTTCCTACGCTCTATTCCGAGCTGCGGCCAATCCGCCTTTCGGAGGCTACCCGCCGTTTTGCCTATGATTCCCTGAACCACGTTTACGGCCTGGATACCAAAAAAACGCCCTGCGTTTTTTTAGACCATATTCAAAATTTTAAAGAACTCAGCGCGCTGGAGCAATACGACGCGGCCATTTATGAAATCGCCGCCAAAGCCCCCTTGCGCATTGTGCCGGGAGAACTGCTCAGCGGCGCGGCCACCTTGGGCGATGCCATCTCCCACTTTGTTCCCGCGCGGTATGAAGAAAAAAATTTTTGCTACAGCGTCAGCCATGTAACACTGGGGTTTGATTTTGCCGTAGCTGAGGGCATGGATGCCGTTGAAGCGCGTATCCGCCGCAACATGGCCAAAAGCAATACGCGCGTATTTGAAAGTATGCTCCGCGGAATTGACGCCATGCGCCTTTGGCACAAACGCTATATAGAAGAACTGCAAAATATGCCGGATAACAAAAGCCTAAAAGCCTTAAAAGAAGTCCCTTTTGCGCCGCCGAAGAATTTTCACCAGGCCGTGCAAAGCCTTTGGTTTTTGTTCGCCTTTACGCGCCTTTGCGGCAACTGGTCCGGCATTGGGCGCATTGACCAAATTTTAGGCCCCTATTTAAAAGAGGACTTAGCCAAAGGCACCCTCACGCTTGACCAGGCGAGGGAAATCTTAGCCCACTTTTTCATCAAAGGCTGCGAATGGATCTGCGGCGGCAACTACGGCTCCGGCGACGCGCAGCACTACCAGAACATCGTACTCGCCGGTGTGGACGAGGAAGGAAACGACGGCACCAATGAGGTTACCTATTTAGTACTGGATATCATAGAAGAACTAGGCATCGGCGATTTTCCCCTCGCCGTGCGGCTGAACACCCATACACCGCAGCGCCTTTTAAAGCGCTGCGCCGAGGTCCTGCGCCACGGAGGCGGCATTTTAGCCTTTTATAACGAGGATACGGTGCTTCAGGCGCTCACCTCCTCGGGCTATCCGCTGCAGATGGCGCGCCGCTTCGCCAACGACGGTTGCTGGGAAGTGCAGATTCCCGGCGACACCTGCTTTACTTACATTCCCTTTGACGGGCTTTTTATCCTGCAGCACGAAACCCTGCGCGATTATATTACCGCGCCGGATTTTTCCACCTTTGAAGATCTGTACGGCGCGTATATCCGGGATTTAAAAGCCGCGGTGGAAAGGCTGGTTGCCTCCTACGGCGGAAAGGTCTGCCGCCACAGCGCGGATTCCATCGCCGCCCTTTTTGAAAAGGGGTGTATTGAAAGCGGCCGGGCTTATGCGGATTTGGGGCCGAAATACAATGTTCTCTCCCCCCATATCGGCGGCGCAGCCGATGTTATAAACAGCCTGTACGCCATAAAAAAAGCGGTGTATGAAGAAAAACGGCTCACCCTGCCGGAGCTGTGCCGTATTTTAGCGCAAAACTGGGAGGGAAACGAACCGCTGCGCCTGCATATGCTCAACCGCTACAGCTATTTCGGCAACGGAAGCGAGGAGGCCGACGCACTGGCCTGCCGGCTGCTGCATGATTTTGCCGTCATCTGCAAAAGCCTAAGCTCTGCCGGCCTGCAAACCCCGCCCGGCATCAGTACCTTCGGCCGGCAGATTGAATGGGCTCCGCAGCGCGCCGCCACTCCGTTCGGGAAGAAAAAGGGATCGCTTCTCTCCGGCAACTTTTCCCCCACCCCCGGCACCGACGGCAAGGGCGCTACGGCCGTCATCCGTTCCTTCTGTGCGCCGGATCTTACCGAGATTTCCGGCGGCTGCGCGCTGGATTTAAAGCTGATGCCTGCCTGCGTCAAAGGCGAAGAGGGCATTGCAGCCGTCTGCGGCCTCCTGCAGGGCTTTCTTTCCCTTGGCGGCTTCTTTTTGCAGCTGGATGTGCAGGACGCCGGCATTTTAAAAGCGGCACAGAAGCACCCGGAGGATTACCAAACGCTGTCCGTGCGCGTTTCCGGCTGGAATGCCCGCTTTGTAACCCTGGATGAACAGTGGCAGCGCATGATTATCGAGCGCACGGCCGAGGGAAGCATATGAACCTTGCCGTAACGCAGATCCAGCACTTTTGCATGCACGACGGCCCGGGCCTGCGTACCACGGTATTTTTAAAGGGCTGCCCTTTGCGGTGTGCATGGTGCCATAACCCCGAAACCCAAAAAGCCACGGCGGAGCTCCTCTATGCGCCCGCCCAATGTATTGCATGTGCATCCTGCGGCGTATGCCCTCGAAACGCGCATATCTTTACAGGCGGCCACACCTTTGACCGCGCCCGCTGCACTATCTGCGGCCGCTGCGCTTCCGCCTGCCCCTCGGGCGCGCTGAAAAAGGATTCCGCCGTATATCCCTGCGAACAAATTTTAACGGAAGTTTTAGCCGATCGTCCCTTTTACGGCCAAACGGGCGGGCTGACCCTCTCGGGCGGTGAACCCCTGTACCAGGCCGAAGGCGCCCTGGAGCTTCTGCGGGCAGCCAAAAAGGCCGAGATTTCCACCTGTGTGGATACCTCCGGGTACTTTTCCGCTGAATATATTCCCGCTTTGCAGGAATGTACGGATTTATTCCTATGGGATATCAAGGATACCGACGAAAAAAGGCATATCGCCTATACCGGCGTTTCCAACCAAAAAATCATCCGCAATCTTTTGGCTGCGGATGAATCAGGAATTCCCACCATTCTCCGCTGTATTTTGGTAAAAGGCGTGAATTTAAACAAAGAGCATCTCACCGCGCTGTTTGCGCTGTTTGCTTCCCTGAAGCACTGCCGGCGCGTGGAGTTTCTTCCCTATCACAGCCTGGGCAGCGAAAAATACGCGCTTTTAGGCCGCCCCAGCCCCATGCGCAGCGAATGGGTGCCGGATGAAAACGACGTTCTCTGGGCAAAGCAGTTCTTTCGCACACTCGGATATCCAAAAAAGCAATAAAAAGCTCCGCCGAATAATAAGATTCTTCGCCCGTACGCAAATTTGACGAATGCCCGTTCCAAAAAAGCAGTACGGACAAATTTCCTTTCCTGTTTATCCGTACCGTCCGAAACCGTTTGCAAAACGGCGCCATACCAGACTCCCCGCTGCACAGGCAGCGGTATACAAAAAAGCGCGGCTGCGTTTTAATCTGCCAAAGCTTTGGCAAAAATACAGCCGCGCCTTATATATCCTTTACCTTTGGTACTCGGTTCTTATAATTTCCGCCATATCCTCCGGGCTTTCCCGGCAGCCGTTTTGCAGCCACATTTTTATGATTTTTGTAATTCCCGCTTTAAAAAATTCCATATGATATTCAATAAAACGATTTTGAAAGCGCTGCTGTGCAAGGCCAATATCATAATTCATAATTTTATAAGCGTCGTCATAGCCCAATTTAAAATAGGTTTTATAAAATATCGAATTCTCGCTGATATGACGAAACAGCTTTTGATAATCATGGCTGTTAAAGCCCCGCGCAATTTCTTCTTTGTACAAAACAGATAAATTGTTTTCCAGTTTATCCCGTATAGAATCTGCCAGCGCATAAACATCCGCATAATTTGCATAAAAAGTTGTACGGTTCAATCCGGCTTTTTGACAAATTTCCGATACCCGGATCTGATTCAATTCCTTGGTTTGAAGCAGACCGATAAAAACTTTTTCTATACGCTCAATCGATTCCCGTTTTCGTTTATTATTTGGGGTATTCATAGAATTGCTCCTTTATTCCAACACTTGTTGGTAAATTGATGATTGTTTTTTCTTTGTAAAAGAATTATACTATATTCAGATTAAAACAACAAGCGTTGTTTTAATCTGAATAGAAAAAGAAGGAGGAATTTATATGAAAAAAAGCAGTTTTGTTGCCATGGTACTGGGAACGATAAGCGGCGCACTGTTCGCTTTGGGAATGTGTATGACGCTGGTTTCGGAATGGAACGCTTTCATGCCGGGAATTCTCTTTGGCGGCGCGGGTCTGCTGCTCGCTTTGGTTACGTGGATCGTGTGGAGAAAAATGGAGCATAAAAAACCTATCCAAATTTCACGAAAAGCAATTTGCATAAGTATTGTCGGAATTTTGGGCGTACTGGCGTTCGGAATCGGCATGTGCTTCTGCCTGATAGGGAATCGGATGACCGCAGGAATCCTTATCGGTCTTGCCGGAATCGTTCTTTTGCTCTGCTTAATTCCTTTAGCCAAAGGTATAAAGGAGTGAAACCGCATCAAACGGCCGCATCTGTACTTGCATCAAAAATAGGCAAAGCCGTTATCAGCAGCCAGCATTCCCGTATCCTCCTATCGGCAGTAATCGGATTGATAGGCAATATATTCTATGCGCTGTATCATTGTATCCTTGGCATCATCAACCAGTCCTTATGGTTTATTGCCCTGTGTGCTTTTTACATAATTTTAGCCGCTATGCGTTTTTCTGCTGTTTTATGCGGGTACAAAAGCTATTCCAAGGGTTTGGCCGAAACCGAATATTTCGTAATGAAATTATCCGGTATTCTGTTAACCGTCCTAAGTTTTATACTGGCAGCAATTCTTCGCCTATCACAAAATCTTGCTGTAAAGTATGATACCATCGTAATGATAACCATTGCGACCTATACTTTTTATAAAATTACGATAGCCGTGATCCAAGCGATAAAACACCACGGAAATCCTTCTCCGCTGCTTACCGTAATCCGCCGTATCCGTTATGCGGAAACCGCCGCATCCCTTCTGACTCTGCAGCGTTCCATGCTTGTTTCTTTCGGCTCCATGGAAAGAGAAGCAATACAGCGAATGAATATAATAACAGGAACCGTTGTGTGCTTATTTATATGGATACTCGGAATTTCTATGACAATAAAAGGAAGAAAAAAAGGAGAATAAAATATGGCAAAATCAAAGCTAATCCAAGCAAACAAAAAAATTGCAGAAAAAGTTACCGGTACTTTTGAAAAAATGGAAGATGCCGTTGTCGGCGGGTACAAAAAAATGGAAGATGCCTTCGTTGACCGTTACCTTACAAACGACGGTGAAACAGTAGAAGAAGCAAAAAAACGGTTAAAGAGCAAAACAGAATCCTAACGCATTAAAAAATGCCCATACAGTTACTGTATGGGCGTATTTTTATCGATTCCTTTTTTCCATTTTGCTATAAACCAGCACAAACACAATCAGCAAGGCCGGAAAAATTGTACCAGCCAGCACGCCGGCCTTTAGGTTTTCACCCAATGCCTCGGAAACCTGCCCCACCAAGGCCGGACCGATGGTACAGCCTACGTCGCCTCCCAAGGCCAAAAGTGCAAACATCGCCGTACCGCCGCTGGGCATACCCTTTGCCGCTAAAGAAAACGTACCCGGCCAAAGCACACCTACCGAAACGCCGCACAGCGCGCAGCCCAAAAGGCTAAGGCCCGGCCAAGGTGCCAAAGCGGCTGTAAGATAGCTTGCCACACCTAAAATACCGCTGTAGAGCATTACTCGCTCCAGCGATATTTTATTGCTGAATTTAGCGTACAGCGCCCGGGTTGTACCCATTAAAACTGCAAACGCACAGGGACCGGCAAGATCCCCAACAGTTTTGTTTACATGCAGCCCCTTTTCCGCAAAAGCAGAAGCCCACTGGCTGATGGCCAACTCGCAAGCGCCGGCGCACACCATTAAAAGCAGCAATATCCAGAACAGTTTCTTTTTAAAAAGCTGCAGCGGCTTTAGACTGGTACCCTCCTCTGTAAGCGAGCAAACAGGCACAAAGCAAAAATAAACTGCGTTTATCGCTGGAATTACCGCCCACAAGCAGGCTAAAATCCGCCAGGAAGAAATATCAAAAAGCACAAAGAAAACAGTGGATACCAATACCGTAAAGACCTGCCCCCAGCAATAAAACGAATGTAAAAGGCTCATGGCGGCTTCTTTCCTGCCCGTCGAAGGACACGCTTCTACCAAAGGACTGACGATCACCTCGATCAGCCCGCCGCCGCAGGCAGAAAGAAAGGTTGCTGCAAGAAGACCGATATAGGGCGGAAGAACCATCGGAAACACCGTAAGGCCCACCAATCCCAGCGCAGCGAATATATGCGCCGCTACCACTGCCCGCCGGTAACCGATCTTATCCAAAAACTTAGATGCCAGCAAATCCACCAGCAGCTGAATGCCAAAATTGAAACTGACGATCAGCGCAATTTTTTCTATACTGATTCCGTAAATAGCTGAAAACGTTACAAACAGCAGCGGCGAAAAATTATTGAGGATCGCCTGTGTAATGTACGCGATATACGCCGCCAATATGGTATGATCATAACTGTTTTTTATAGTTTGTATTAACTTGTTCATTTTTACCGTGTTCTAAATTTTGCCGCTCCCGGCAATCAAAAAAGCTCCTTAATATTTTTCCGTTCTTTTATACACCGGGCAGCCGCTTTCCCCGCAGCTTCCCCCACACAAGCCATATTTCCTACTACCCGGTAGGAAGCATGGGCAAAAAAGTCACCGCTCAGGCTTCTTCCGGCCAGCAGCAAATTATCGCAGTCCTCCGGAATCAGTGCCCGCAGGGGAATATCATAGGGTTTTACCTCGATTTCACCGCCGGTAAAGCTCTTGTTGCTTCCCTTTGAAAGCGCATGGATATCCACCCAATAAGTAACCGTGCAAACGGCATCTTGATGCTTTTTCCCCTCCAACATATCCTCCAGCGTAACAGTATAAAGTCCCTTGATCCGCCGGCCTTCACGTACACCGATCATCTCCGGCGTACAGGCCAGCGTAATATTTTGAAAACCATGGCCGTACTGCCGCAATGCCTTTACGGTTTCATAAATCTCTTTTCTTGCCTCTACGGTAGCCGCGGTGATATCCGCCGCGCTGTCAAAGCGGAAACCGTATTCATGATTGATGCTTAAATAAAACAGACTGTCGTTTATTTTAGAAATGTTCGGGCAGCCCATCGAAGGCTCCGCACCGATCTGTTGCAGCAAGGCCAAAAAACGCTTGCGGCAATCCCAAAACGGCTGGTCCGGGTAGGCGATATAGGGGCGGATTTCCTCTTCGGCTACGCCGGAAATTACCGCCACCATGCTCATCGGCTGCGTGGCACCTTCCGCATTGCCCATGGTATACCCGCAGCCGGCCATAAAGGCAACGTCTCCGTCACCGGTAGCATCTATCACAATTTCGGGTGAATACGTCTCAATGCCGCTTTTGGAGGCAACCGAAACCGATACAATCCGCCGATTTTCCGTTTTTACCCCAATCACGGAGGCATGGTATAAAAGCGAAACGCCCGCCGAAACGCACATCTGTTCCAAAATATACTTTTGCGCCTCATACATCGGCGCGCCGGAGACGGCCGTTTCCCGTGCCAAAGCCTCCATAAATTCATGAATCAGCCCTGTTTTCTTATTTTGAACATCCAGCGCAATTCCCACCAGGCCGGCCGTCAGCGTACCGCCAAGGCACCCGTTTTTTTCCACCAGCAGCACCTCGGCGCCGCTTCTGGCCGCCGCTACCGCCGCCATGGTCCCCGCAGGACCTCCGCCGCAAACAAGTATCATTTTTTTCTCTCCTTATACAAATTCATACTATAATAAAAAAAGCAGCAAAATAACTAAGAGAACCACAGCCGCAATTATGCCTACTTTTTCAGCCGCTGCAGGTGTCCGGCCGGAAATCTTCCCGGTCTGCCCATTTACTGCTATAAGATACATGCTGCCCATATAAGGAAATGCCAGCATCCATACCGGAAGCAGCAGATATTTATAGGTTACATTCTGATATACCGTAACCGCATCAATTTGAACCATCGAAGCACCGTATTTATCTTTAACATGCTGTTCTGTTCTCCGTGCCAATTCTCTGCTAAGCATATTTTTTGCCCTCAGCCAGCTGTCTGCAGGCCCCCGTTGATATCGCTGAGCCGAAAAGCCCAAAAGATACCGGGCATCATATTGCAGATTTTCTTCCGTTGCAAAGGGCTGAATCTCCTGAATCAAACGGTTCTGTTCCTTCCCGCGGGACTTTCCGGCATCTGTCAATACGTCATTTACAAAAGCCGCATAGGTGCCGGTACAGGCACTCCAGTATATTTTTCCCCCGCGGCGAATGCCATAGCGTCCCCTATAACGGGTAGTGGTCTGCGCATCAAATGTCCAGCAGGGAATATAGCTTCCGGTAAATTTTTGTATAAAATCTTTTTTCCGCAATCCCGCCGGAGCCAATGGCTTTTGCCCAAGCCAAAGTCGCAGCTTCTGCTGCGCCTGTTCCCGAGAAACAGAAAACGGAACTACACCATCCGGCGGCAGAAGATCTTCCGCAGAGCTTTCCAACACATAATGAGATCCGCAATACGGACACTTTCCTGCAAGCTGAAGTTCATTTTCAACTCTCTGCGCACCGCAGGAGGTGCAGGTCAGCTGCTTGGTATGAATTCCCCAATGCGTTTGCACCGCCCGCTGAGAATGCTCAAGCGCTGTTTCCTCAGCCGGATGCGGATCGTCGTCTATGGCAAATATACTGCCGCAGCTTTGGCAGGCAAGCGCCATTTTTTCAGGAGAAAAAACCAGTTCGCCCCCGCAATGCGCACAGGCTTGCCTGATCGGGCGTTCGCCTGTTACGATATTCATACACCACATTCCCTCAGCTAAAATCTTCCCCTATTATACACGCTGTTTCAGCGTCCGTCAACCGCATACAACCTCAGTAAACCAGCCTTTTTCCGTTATCCTTGATAAAAACTTCTTGAAAAAAAAGCAATTCTACAGTATAATAATAAAAAGTTATTTTTTGCGGTGGTGTTTATTATTTCTGAAAAAAAACAAAAAAAATTTTATATTCTCACCGCCGTTTTATGCCTTTGTGCTATCCTCGGCGGCATTTTGTTTTATTCTTTTTTTTCCGGATACTCTGCGGTTTCCAACAGCATAGGCGCGATGGGTACTGTTATTTCCGTCAAAGTATTCGGAAATTCCGATTCCCGGCACTTTACCGCGCTCTATCAAATTTTTGATCAAGTCGAACAAGCTTCATCGCTTACGATACCAAATTCTGCACTTTCTCTTCTGAACACAACCGGCAGTACACAAGATGAAATTCTCTTAGCACAGGCTAAAATATGCCGGGAAGTATACGATGCCTCCGGCGGCGCATTTGACTGCACCGTCTGCCCTGTTTCTTCCCTTTGGGGTATCGGTACTGATCAGGCCCGCGTCCCTGAACCGGACGAAATTTCAAAAGCGCTATGTTCCGTAAACGGCGCGGAGCTGCAAATAAACGAAGAAACGCTTTGGATCGGCAAAAATCAAAAAGCAGATTGCGGGGCCGTAGGAAAGGGTTATGCCTGTGATGCCGCACTGGCCTATTTAAAAGGAACAGATATTCCCGGCGCAGTGATCGCCGTCGGCGGAAGCATTCTACTCTATGGCAAAAGCTCGCCTGCCGGTGCAGGCTTTACCGTTGCCGTACGGGACCCTTTTGGTACACAAACTGATTTTGCAGGAATTCTGAAGCTGCAAGAGGGGTTTATTTCCACCTCCGGTGATTACGAACGCTTTTTTATGCAAAATGGTGTACGATATCATCATATTCTTGACCCCAAAACCGGTTTTCCTGCCCAATCCGGTCTGACCTCAGTAACTGTTATAACGAAGGACAGCGGCACCCTTTCTGACGCACTTTCCACGGCTTGCTTTGTATTGGGTCTTGAAAAAGGCTTTCAACTTCTGCAGGATTTTAATGCCGAGGGAATCTTTATCACCCAGGAGGGCACCGTATACGTAACTGACGGCCTATGCGAAACTTTTACACTGACCGCTGCACACCTGAAAATGGGAGAATTATCATGAAACACGGGAAACCTGCTGACGTTTTCCTAATTGGCTTCCTGTTGATTGCCGCAATCGGTTCCTTACTCTTTTTGCGGTTTAGCCCAGGAGAGCTGATTGCCGTAGTGTATCAAAACGGCAATATCGCAGAAGAGATCAATTTAAGCCGCGTAACAGAACCCTATCTTTTAGATATGGGTCAAACCGTTTTATCCGTAGAGCCAGGCAGAATCTGCTTTGTACAGGCACACTGTGAAGACCGGCTTTGCATAAAACACGGCTGGCTGAGCAAAAGCGGCGAAACCATGGCCTGTGTTCCTGCAAAAACCGTAATATCATTGAAAAGCCAGAAGAACGGGCCGGACGCGGTAACTGGGGAAAAAAGATGAACGCAAAAAAAATCGCCCTATGGGGTATGATGGGCGCGCTGGCGCTGACGGTTTCTTTTATGGAAAGTTGTTTTGAACTGCCCTTTCTGCCTCCGGGAGCAAAACTTGGCCTTGCCAATATTATTACCATGGCAGCAGCCGCCTGCTGGGGCTGGGGCGGCGCCCTATATATTGCCTTTATCAAATCCCTATTCGCCCTTTTTACCCGCGGCGCAACGGCATTCCTGCTCAGCACCGCCGGCGGTCTGACCTCGGCCATTGTAATTGTGCTGTGCTTAAAAGCCAAGCACTGCCCATTCTCCTATATCGGCATCGGTATTCTCAGTGCACTGACGCATAACGCTGCACAGCTTGCAGCCGCCTGCTTCCTGACAGGTACGTCCGCACTGCTATATTACGCGCCCGTTCTGATTATATGCGCATTGCTTTTCGGCAGTGTAACCGGCATTCTTTTAAAAATATTGCTGCCTGTACTGCAGCGCATTCTTCAAAAAGGAACCCTTCCCTCCAGGAAAGGCGAGTAATTCCTAACAACACATAAGAGGTGATATAAATTGAAAATATTCCCCCATGGAATCCTTTTGCCGACGGTACGCAGCCGGGGCGGCGTCCATGTGCCATATCATAAAAACACGGCCGATATGCCCGCCGTGCGAATGCCCGCGCCCGAATTTGTAGTACTGCCCATGGCGCAAAGCACCGGCGCCCCCTGCGAGCCGCTTGTGCAAAAAGGTGACAAAGTAAAAATCGGTCAAAAAATCGGCGATACCGAAAAATTTGTAAGCGCACCGGTGCACGCTTCCATCTCCGGTACCGTAACCGCCGTAGGCGACGTGCGCCTGGCCAACGGAATGGTATGCACCGGCGTTACGATCGAATCCGATGGTGAAATGGCGCTGTGGGAGGGCATTGAGCCGCCTAAAATTGAGACAAAGGATGATTTCCTGGCCGCCGTACGCGCCTCAGGCGTTGTAGGGTTAGGCGGCGCAGGCTTTCCGACCCACGTAAAATTAAACGTCCCCAAGGATAAAACGGTCGATACGCTGATTGTAAACGCCGCTGAATGCGAACCCTACATCACCGTAGACTACCGTGAGGCCCTGGATAATTCCTGGGACGTTCTTTCAGGTGTATACGCGCTGCAAGAGCTAATGGGGGTAAAACAGGTAATTATCGCCGTAGAGGACAACAAACCCCAAGCCCTGCGCGTTTTAAAAAGCATTGCCGATAAAGACAATGCGCACGGCGACGCCGTAAAGCTGATGGCGCTGCGCTCCCAATATCCTCAAGGGGCAGAAAAAATGATCGTCTACTCGGCTACCGGCAGAAAAGTTCCCCCCGGAAAACTTCCTGCCGATGCGGGCTGCATTGTAATAAATATTGCTACGGCGGCCTTTATTGCCCGGTATTTAAAAACCGGCAAGCCCCTGGTAAGCCGTTCCCTTACCGTGGACGGCACGGCCATTCGGCATCCCCAAAACCTGCGGGTGCCCATCGGCACGCGGCTGCGCGATATTGTGGACTTCTGCGGCGGATTTTCAGCAGAGCCCCAGAAAATCATCTTCGGCGGGCCGATGATGGGCGTTTCCATCTATGACCTGGACGCCCCGCTCTGCAAGCAGAATAACGCGCTTTTGGCCTTTACAAAAGCCCACATAAAAAAGGAAACCGCCTGTATAAACTGCGGGCGCTGTGCCGCGGCCTGCCCGATGAGCCTAACGCCTACTTTTATTAAAAACGCCGCCCTGCAAAAGGATACCGGGGCGCTGAAGAAATTAGGCGCGCCGGTATGTATGGAATGCGGCTGCTGCGCGTATTCCTGCCCGGCGGGCCACCCCCTAGTACAGTACCTGCGGCTTGCCAAACAGCTTTTAAGAGAGGAGAAAAACTAATGGCGCAAAAACTTACCGTCAGCGCGTCCCCCCACGCGCACGGCAAAACCACCACCCAAAAAATTATGCTGGATGTTTTAATCGCCCTGCTGCCCGCGCTCGTGATGGCCGGCGTGCGCTTTGGCGTGCGCGCCCTGCTGCTCTGCGCGGTATGCATAGCCTCGGCCGTAGCGGCGGAATATCTTTCACGCCTTGTAATGAAGCGCTCTAACACCATCAGCGATTTAAGCGCCGTTGTTACCGGGCTGCTTTTAGCCTTTTGCCTGCCGCCTGCTCTGCCGCTGTGGATGGGCGCCCTGGGCAGCATAATAGCTATTGTAGTGGTAAAGCAATGCTTCGGCGGCCTGGGGCAGAATTTTGTAAACCCTGCGCTGACGGCCAGAATCATCCTGATGCTCTGCTTTCCCGTCGCCATGACGACCTGGACCTATCCTGCCGGATACTGGTCCGGCAGCCCTGACTTTATCGAGGCTTACAGGCTCATTCCCGACGGGGCCACCACCGCTACGCCGCTTATGCAGCTGCAGGAGGGGTTTGAGGGCTACGCCATACCCCTGAACGCATCAAACCTGTTGCTGGGCAGCCATGCCGGCTGCTTAGGCGAAGTCTGCTCGCTGGCGCTTTTGGCCGGCGGCCTGTATCTGCTGGTGCGCCGGGTCATCTCCCCGGTGATTCCCCTGTGCTACATCGGCACCGTAGGGCTGTTTACGCTTTTTTACAGCCATTTTAATTTTACCTTCACCCTGTACCAGCTGCTTAGCGGCGGACTGATCTTAGGCGCGTTCTTTATGGCTACAGACTACGTAACCTCGCCCATCAACAATAAGGGCCGTGCTATTTTTGCCGTCGGCTGCGGACTGGTAACGGCGGCCATCCGTCTGTACGGCTCCATGCCAGAGGGCGTATCGTATGCCATTGTGTTTATGAATATCTTTGTACCTTTTATCGACCGGGCAACGCTTTCCCGTCCCTTTGGTGCAAAAAAGCAAAAGGAGGCCGTATGAAAAAACAAAACGTAAAGGAAGTACTGCTTCCTGCCGTCGCCCTCCTTTTGATATGCCTTATCGCCTCACTGCTGCTGGCCTCTACCAACGCTATTACCAAGGAAAAAATCCTTGAAGCCCAGTTAGCCCAAAAGGAGACAAACAAAAAACTGATTTTCAGCGCAGCCGCTTCTTTTTCCGATGAAAATTCTGTAACGATTGCAGAGACCAAAGTGGTGGAATATTCCGCCGCCCTAAACGAAAACCAGGAACCGATCGGCTATGTGTTCACCTGCTCCGCAAAAGGCTACGGCGGCCCGGTTTCGGTTATGACGGGCATCGATCCCTCCGGCACGGTTGTACGGGTATTGATTCTCTCCATGGATGACGAAACGCCGGGGCTGGGGCAAAACGCAGGGAAAGATGAATTTTTGAACCTCTTTTCCGGCCAAAGCGCGCCGTTTACCTGGGCAAAATCCGGCGGAAGCGGCAGCGTGATTACCGGCGTAACCAGCGCTACCTATACTTCTAAAGCCGTAATCCAATGCGTAAACGACGCTTCGCTTGCGTTCACCCTGCTGCAGGGAGGTACCAAATGAAAAATTTAAAAAAAGAATTTACCAAAGGCTTAATTTCTGAAAACCCCGTGCTGCGGCTGGTTTTAGGCACCTGCCCTACGCTGGCGGTAACGACCTCGCTCTCCAGCGCCATCGGCATGGGCTTGGCGGCAACACTGGTGCTGCTGTGCTCCAACACGGTAATTTCCGCCCTGCGCAAAGTCATCCCGTCCAAGGTCCGCATTCCGGCGTATATCGTGATCATCGCCTCGTTTGTAACCATTGTGCAGATGCTGGTCAAAGCCTACGTGCCGGCGCTCGACGCCCAGCTGGGCGTATACCTGCCGCTGATTGTGGTCAACTGCATCATTTTGGGCCGGGCCGAAGCCTTTGCCGGCAAAAATCCGATATTGGCCAGTGCGGCGGACGGCCTTGGCATGGGCATTGGCTTCACTGCGGCGCTGATGTGCATGGGTCTCGTGCGGGAACTTCTCGGCACCGGCGGCATCGACCTTTCCGCCTATGCGGCCGGGTTAAAATTTGAACTTCCGTTTTTAGCGCAAAATCCCCTGCTGATTTTTATTCTTCCCCCCGGCGGCTTTTTCGTGTTCGGCCTTTTAATGGCCTGCGTCAATGCGCTGGCAGAAAAGAAAGGGCATAAAAAAGCGGAATTTACCGGCTGCAGCGGCTGCCCGATGAACGGCAGCTGTGCGCAGCGCCAAAATGATACGGCGGAGGCAGAAAAATGACGGCGTTATTTTCCATATTGCTTACGGCAATTTTAACAAAAAACTTTGTGCTTTCACAGTTTTTGGGCATCTGCCCCTTTTTGGGTGTTTCCAAAAAACTGCATACCGCCCTGGGCATGAGCGCGGCGGTGCTCTTTGTTATGGCCTTTGCCACAGCCGTGTGCTGGCCCATCAACGAATATCTTTTAGGGGAAACCTACGCCTACCTGCAAACCATCGTATTCATTTTAGTTATTGCCGCCCTGGTGCAGCTGGTGGAAATTCTGCTGAAAAAATACATGCCGCCGCTCTATAACGCGCTGGGCATCTATCTGCCGCTGATTACTACCAACTGCGCGGTTTTAGGCGTTGTCCTTTTAAACGTGCAGGAGGGCTATACCTTTGCCGAGGCCATGTTCTCTTCCGTAGGAGCCGGTCTTGGTTTTATGCTGGCCATGGTGATGTTTGCCGGCGTGCGCGGAAAACTGGAAACCTGCGATATTCCTAAGTTTCTGCAGGGACTGCCCATCACCTTAATTGCCGCGTCACTGGTGTCGGTTTCCTTTATGGGCTTTTCCGGCATTATCGAAAACCTGCTAAGCTAAGGAGACAGCGATATGAATGAAATTGTTTTTGCTATCGTACTGATTTCGGCCATCGGCCTTATAACCGGGCTGGGGCTGGCGATAGCTTCCCTCTTTTTTGCCGTACCGAAAAACGAAAAAGCCGAGGCCATCCGTGCCTGCCTGCCCGGTGCCAACTGCGGTGCCTGCGGGTTTTCCGGCTGCGACGGCTACGCTTGTGCCCTGGCCGAAAATAAAACCGAAGAACTTTCCCTCTGCGCGCCGGGCGGTGCCGCGGCGGCAAAGGAAATCAGTAAAATTTTAGGCAAAGAAGCCGGCTCGGTAACCCCTATGGCCGCCGCCGTTCTATGCCAGGGCGACCGAGCAAGCGCCGAATACAAGCTGCACTACAGCGGCATTCCCTCCTGCAAAGCGGCCGCCCAGCTCTTTGGCGGCCAAAAAGCCTGCGTATACGGCTGCTTAGGCTTTGGCGACTGCCTCGCCGCCTGCCCTTATGAGGCTATTTTTATCTGCAACGGCGTGGCCAGAGTAAATCCCGATAAATGCCGGGCATGCAAAAAATGTATTGCCGCCTGCCCCAAAGGGCTGATTACCCTGCTGCCCCTTAATACCCCCCAGGCGGCGGTACTCTGCAAAAACCGGGATAAAGGCGCCAATACGCGCAAGCAGTGCAAACTGGGCTGCATCGGCTGCATGCGCTGCGTAAAGGCCTGCGAACACGGCGCCGTTACGGTGGAAAACAATTTAGCGCGCGTGGATTATACCAAATGCACCGGCTGCGGAAAATGCCATGCGGTATGCCCGGTAAAGTGCATCGATGTGATCACGCTTCAACAACATAAAAAAGAAACCCGCAAATAAAATCAAAGCATCCCAAAAATATATAAAAGAATACGTCCGTTTTTCATACTCATACAAGAAAAACGGACGTATTTTTATATAATCTTCTATTGGAGAAACCAGTCTATCATCACATTTTTTGCGGTGCGGCAATTCCCAAAAGACCGAGCGCAGTTTTTAAAACGTCCCGCGTACATTTCGTTACCAGAAGACGTGCCTGCAATACAGGTTCTGTTTCACTAAGAATCCGGTTTTCAAAATAAAATTTATTATAGCACTGGGCTAACGCCGCGCTGTAACGGGTAATAACGGAGGGTTCATATTTTTCCGCTGCCTCTGCTACAATGGAGGGAAATGCTTCCAGTTTAGCAATCAGCTCTTTTGAAGCTTCATCCTCCAGCACGGAAAAGTCCGCTTTTTCGACCTCACAGACGGGTGCTTTGGCGATGACCGAACAGCAGCGCGTATGCGCGTATTGTACGTACGGCCCCGTTTCGCCTTCAAAATTCAGGGCTCGGTCCCACCAGAAGTCAACGTCTTTGATTCGGCTGGAGAAGAGATCATAAAAAATCACCGCACCGATCCCTACCTGACGGGCTACTTTTTGTTTGTCAGGGAGCTCAGGATTTTTTTCATTAATGATATCCAATGCCTTTTCGCAGGCACGATCCAGAACTTCATCCAGATATACCACATGGCCTTTGCGCGTAGAAAGGGTCTCTCCCTCAAAGCTGACCATTCCAAAAGGTACGTGAACTAAATCTTTGGCCCAGGGATACCCCATAAGCTCAATCACCTTAAAGACCTGTTTAAAATGAAGATTCTGCTGGTAAGCTACAATATACAAGCATTTATCAAAGTCATACGTCTTTTTGCGATAAAACGCCGCAGCCATATCCCGCGTAGCATAGATGGAAGCGCCATCCGATTTTAAAAGAATACACGGAGGCATATCAAATGCATCCAGCTTTACCACATAGGCACCTTCCGAAAATTCCAAAAGCTTTTTCTCGCGCAGTTCCTCGATTACTACGCCGCATTTATCCTTATAAAAGCTCTCGCCGGCATAGGAATCAAAGTGTACGTCCAGCATATCATAGATCCGGGCAACATCCTTTAAGGTAATATCCTTAAACCACGAGAACAGTTCTAACGCTTCAGGATCATCGTCTTCTATTTTTTTGAACCATACCCGTGCTTCTTCCTGCATAGCGTCATCGGCTTCTTTTTCAAAGCGAACATACAGCTCTATCAAGGCGTTTACGCCTTTTTCCTCAATGGCCGCTTTATCTCCCCAATGATGAAAAGCACATAGCAGTTTACCAAACTGTGTGCCCCAATCGCCCAGATGATTGATTGATACCACCTTATAGCCTAAAAAGCGATAAATTTTAGCCAAAGAATTCCCCAATACGGTAGTCGTTAAATGGCCGATATGGCAGCGCTTGGCAATATTGATGGAGGAATAGTCCATGCAGACCGTTTTTCCGCAGCCGGCATCAGAGCTGCCGTAAGCCTCGCCCATGGAATCAATCTCCCGAAGCACGGCTTCGGCTCTTCTGGACGGATCAATAAAAAAATTCAAATATCCTCCCTGTACGCAGCAGTCGGAAACAAATGCTGGAAGCGGAAGCGTTTCTTTCAGTTCCTTTGCAATCACCGGCGGCGCTTTATGCAGTACCTTTGCCAGCTTAAAACAAGGAAAGGCAAAATCGCCCATTTCCTTCTGGGGGGGGACTTCTATATACGCAGCGCATTCTTCAGGAGCGATGCCTGCGGCCTGTGCTATCACTTCGGCTAGTTCTTTCTTAAAATTCATATACTCTCTATCCTTTACGCTGTTTTTGCAGCAGTATCTTTTTTCTTTTTTTCAATTTCGCCCGCACGGGTCAAAGCGATCTTGGTCAAAACAGGCCCTATCAATTCATATACCAGCGTAGCGCACAAAACCACGGTAACGATTTGATCCGCATAGGCTGCCATCTGCGGCTCAGCTGCTACAGATACCGCCATACCGATTGCCACACCGGCCTGCGGTACCAACGCCAGACCAAGATATTTACGGATATTTTCCTGTGCTTTTACCACTGTAGCACCAAGCCGAGCGCCGGTATATTTGCCCAATGCTCGGGACAGTATGTATACAATGCCCACAATACCCACCTGAGGCAGCATATCCAACTGAAGATTGGCTCCGGAAATCACAAAAAACATCATAAACAACGGCGGCGTCCAGCGTTCAATGCCCTCAAGAATCTGAACAGAATCCTGCCGCATGTTGGCAAATACCGCGCCGATCATCATACATACTAAAAGAGAAGAGAGCGGCAGCCAGCTGCTGATAATCTCGGTAAGGGCAATGCCTAACAGCACTGCGGCCAGCATTAAGGAAAGCCGATTGGCGCGCGATTTAAAAAATTTCATACAAAGCGAAAGAATCACACCGATTACTCCGCCCAGCGCAAGGGAAATCAGGATCTCCAGCAGCGGTACGACCGCTACGGAATAAAAAGTAACGGCAGAAGCATCATTGGCAAATACTTTTGCCAAGGCAATGCACACCGCAAAAATCATCAAACCGATCGCGTCATCCAGTGCCACCACAGGTAAAAGTGCGTCGGTAACAGGGCCTTTGGCTTTATACTGCCGCACAACCATTAAGGTAGCTGCCGGCGCTGTGGCCGCCGCAATGGCGCCCAGCACCAGAATAAGCGGCGTAGGAGCGGCTTCACCGCCAACCAGAAAGTGCACCAACGTCAGCCCCAGCATCACCATGACCACGGCACCTACCGCTTCAAAAAACGTAATGCAGATGGCTCTTGCACCGATTTGTTTAATATGCTGCAGTTTAAATTCACCGCCGATGGAAAACGCCACAAAGCCAAGTGCCACATTGGTGATAACACCGAAGGAATCCAGCGTTTCCTTTGTTACCAAATGGCCGATAAAGGGGCCGATGAGCAGCCCGGCAAACAGATAGCCGGTTACATTCGGCAGGTTTACCAGTTTTACAACCCGCGAAAGAAGTAATCCGGCGGCCAGAATAAAAAATATGCTTAAAAGTGTGTTGTCCATGGTATTTTAATTGTCCAATCCTTCCCAGAAAGAAACGGGCAGGGCAAACATAATGCCCTTTTTGCGCAGCCCTTTTGTAATGCCGCGCACGATCCGCTTTGCATCCTCAAGCTTTTCTTCATCCACCAGCATCAAAAGCGTATGGTTGCATTCATAATCCTGCGTAACCAGCTTGCTGATACTGCCAAAAATCGGTGCCGCGTCCACCGTTGAATGCATCAGCGCATGCTTCAGACTGGTAGTAGGAATCACAATACCGTTCAGCCCATCTTCCTTCAACCGGGAAAGTGTTTTTAAAAACTCCTCGGAATCATCTAACGTAACAACCAAAAGCTGCATGCTATCCGCCTCCGTTTATTTTTCTCTCATTATACTACCATTTTCATCCGCCCGTCAAATCCTTCTTAAAAAGACCCTGATCTCCGCTGTTTTCCGAAGATCAGGTTCTATTCACAGCGTCACTGAAAAAATGCCTGCACCGCGCGATAGGCCATAAATACATCCAGTTTAGCCACGGTTTCAAACGGCGCATGCATCGAAAGCACCGGTACGCCAACATCTACCACATCAATGCCCAAATTGGCGATATATTTTGCCACCGTTCCGCCGCCGCCCAAATCTACCTTGCCCAGTTCGCCGATCTGCCAAAGAACACCGGCATTATCAAGCATTGCGCGTATTTTGCCCATATATTCGGCAGAAGCATCGCTTGTTCCGCCCTTACCGCGGGACCCGGTATATTTGGTAATGACCACACCGTAATTTAAAAAGGAAGCATTGCGCTTTTCTGAAACCTCCTGGAAGGTAGGATCCACCGCCGCATTTACATCCGCCGAAAGACAGCAGGAAGCCCGCTTGGCATCATCAGGCTCCACGCCCTGCATACGCGCAATATCCGCAATCACATACTCAAGGAACTGAGAATTCAATCCCGTATTGCCGTCGGAGCCCGTTTCTTCTTTATCGGCGAGAACGCAAATAATCGTTTTTTCAGGTGTCTTAGCTTCTAAGCAAGCCATCAGCGCAGGATACGCGCACACCCGATCGTCGTGTCCGTAAGCACCGATCATCGAACGGTCAAAACCGATATCCCTCGCCGGATATGCCGGTACAAGCTCTAATTCCGCAGAAAGGAAATCACTTTCGGTCACACCGTACTTTTCAAATAAAATGGATAAAATATTCAACTTTACAAGCTCACTGCCCGCGTCGCTTTTAAACGGATAGCTGCCCACTAAAACATTGAGTTCCTCGCCCTTGATACCTTCGGTAAGCGTACGTTTATTCTGCTCTTGTGCCAGATGCGGCAGAAGATCATTAATGACGAAGCAGGGTTCATCTTCTTTTTCGCCGATGCTTACCTCTACGATACTACCGTCTTTTTTGGCAAAAACACCGTGCAGCGCCAGGGGCATTACGGCCCACTGATATTTTCGAATACCACCGTAATAATGCGTTTTTAAAAGCGCCAATTCAATTTCTTCGTACAGCGGATTCGGCTTAAGATCCAGCCGCGGCGAATCAATATGCGCTGCGCCGATATGCATTCCGTGCGATGCATCCTGCTTGCCGAAAACAATAAAGGCGGCAGATTTTCCCCGGTTATTGACATAGCAGCGATCGCCGCATTGATACGGCATATTTTTTTCAAAAGGCTTAAATCCCGCGTTCTCTGCAAGCGATATTGCTTCTCTTACAGCTTCGCGCTCGGTTTTTGCCCGATTTAAATACGCCTTATACCCTTCACAAAAGCGATCTGCCGCAGCAAGCTCCGCTTCACTGATATTCTTCCGGCCATGGCTGGGCTGATAGAACAGCTTTTTCTTCCATTCTTTTACCTTTTGGTTTTCCTCCATTAGAATATTCCTCCCGTTTTTTATTTTACACTTTCAAGTATTCACGGCTTTTTTATAAAGCAAACACAAATTGCTATATTTAAAAAACTTTTCCTTCCCTATGTTCCGCATGCACGCATACAAGCCTACCGCAGCAAATCAGGCGCAAGGGAACCAACCGCATCGGCTACGGCGCCCAGCTGCAGCAGTCCCAGTGCTTCACCGCGGACATCTGATTTTAATCCACACTTTTCTAAAATCTCTTCGGTCTGCCCTCTGGTAAAAGAAAAGGCTGCCATCAAATTGTTCGCCAGCGTTTTTCGGCGCATGGCGAAAGCTGCACGAATCACACGAAAGAACAGTTGCTCACTCTGCACTTTTACCGGTGGCTGCTTTAACTTCTCCAGCCGAATGACCTGCGAGGAAACTTTGGGTGCCGGATAAAAGCAGGACGCCGGGATTTTTGAACACAAAACGGGGTTTGTATAATACTGTACCGCACAGCTGAGCGCTCCGTACTCCGGCGTGTTTTCTTTTGCCGCCATTCGCTGTGCGACCTCACGCTGTACCAGCACCGTCATGGTCCGAAAAGGCACACCGCTTTCAAGCAGACGCATGATAATCGGTGTAGTGATATAATAAGGCAAATTCGCCGTTACTGCAAAATCCTGTTCCAGCTCTTCTTGAAACAACCGGCAAACATCCAGCTTTAAAAAATCGGCATGAATAACCTTAACATTTCCAAAGCCCTTCAGTGTGATACGGTGTACCGGCAGCAGTGCGGCATCCACCTCTATGGAAACCACTCTTTTCACCCTGCCCGCCAGTACACGCGTTAACGTCCCGGCGCCGGTACCGATTTCCAGCACCGTTTGCTCCGGAGAAAGAACTGCATCGTCAGCAATTTTATTTAAAATTCGCTCGTCGGCAAGAAAATTTTGCCCCAACGATTTGGAAAAGCTGAATCCGCAGTTCTCCAATATCCCCCTGAGTTCACTTCCGGTCAACTTTTCTATCATGCGTTCAGCTCCATCCATTCCTCCATTGCTTTATCAAGCTTTTCCTCCGCTTCACGATATTCCTTTTGCGTTTTTAAAAGCTTTTGCGGCTCTTCATAGATCCCTGCCGAAGCAAACAAGGCTTCCAGCGCTGTTTTCTGCGCTTCCAGTGCTGCAATTTCCTTTTCCAATTCCCGCACTCTGCTCTTTCTGCGTTTTTCCTCTTCCCGGTCTGCACGCTCTTTGATTCGTTCTTTCGCGGCCCGGGTTTTATTTATGGCTTTCTCCTCAGGCGCAGTCTCCCGGTTCCGAACGCCGGCAAGATATGCATCATAACTGCCGGAAAATACTTCTATCCGGCCGTCTTTTACTACCCAGATCGTATCAGCGATCCGATTGATAAAATAACGGTCATGGGATACGACAATCAAGGTGCCCTCAAACCGCTCCAGTGCATCCTCCAAGACTTCACGGGAATCCATATCCAAATGGTTGGTCGGCTCGTCCAAAAGCAAGGTGTTGCTGCCGGAGAGGGAAAGGCGGCAAAGAGCACAGCGCGCCCGTTCTCCGCCGGAGAGTACCTTTCCGGGCTTAAATACGTCTTCACCGAAGAACAGCATTGCCGCACAGCGGGAACGCACCTGTGTTTGGTTCAGTTTCCGATTGCCGGCCCAAACCATATCCATTACCGTTTCATCTCCCATAAAAGCCTTATGCCCCTGCTCATAATAGCCGATATCTACGTTTATCCCCCGCAGAATTTCTCCTTTGTCCGGCACCTGCTGTCCTGTCAGCATGCTTAACAGTGTCGTTTTTCCAGCACCGTTAGGGCCGATAATCACAATTTTCTGTCCCTGCCTGATCTCCGCATCAAAATTTTGAAACAATGTCTTTTGACCAAAGCTTTTGGATAAATTTCTGATTAAAAACACATCGCCGCCGGAAGTACGGTTACACGTAAAATGCAAGCGCATATCCTCATGCTGCCGCGGTGCCTCAATCAATTCCATACGGGCAAGGGCCTTTTCACGGCTCTCCGCCGCACGAATGGATTTTTCACGGTTAAATTGCCGGAACCGAGCAATAATCGCGCGCTGCCGGCGGATCTCTTCCTGCTGCCGGTCAAACTGATTCTGCGTAATGCGCAGCTCTTCCTCCCATTTCCGACAATAATCCGTATAATTCCCCTTAAAGAAACGCAGCCTGCCGTTCTCGATCTGGGCTACACCGGTGCAGAGCTTATCCATCATATACCGGTCATGCGAGATCAGCAGCACAGTGCCGTCAAAGCGGGCAAGGTAATCGGTAAGCCATTGCGCTGCCTCTAAGTCCAAATGGTTCGTCGGCTCGTCCAACAGCAAAACATCATTGTTTTCCAGCAAAAGCCGGGCCAAAGCAAGCCGTGTTTTCTCTCCGCCGGACAGCGTATCCACCGGCTTATCCCAAAAAATTTCGCCAAGACCCAGTCCCTTCAAGACGCCGTGCAGCTGGCTGCGCCAGCCGTAGCCGCCCAGAGCTTCATATTCATCTGCCGCACGCTGATACTTTTCCCCCAGTGCTTCCAAATCCTCTCCCAAGGCCATTTGCTGTTCCAGCCGGCGCATCTTCTCCTCTGCCGCAAACAGCGGTTCAAAGCTCTTCTGCGCCTCCTCCAACACGGTATGGCCGCCGCCGGCCTGATGCTGCTGCTCTAAATATCCCAAGCGGCAGCCTTTAGCTACAGAAACCGTACCGCCGGTATACTCCTGCCGCCCTAAAATTACGCGCATCAGGGTAGTTTTTCCAGCGCCGTTTTGTCCGGTAAGTCCCACACACTCGCCTTTTTGCACGGTAAAAGTGGCATCTGAAAAAATCTCGCGGCCTTCAATCGCCACAGATAAATGATTGATATCGATCAGTATCATATTTTTCTTCCATTACTCTATGTAAAATACCAAAAAATCCGCCTTAAAGCATTAAGGCGGATTTCCGGATTATTTTGCATACTCAACCTTTCGTGTTTCACGAACGACGTTGACCTTTATCTGGCCCGGATACACCATATCGGTTTCAATACGCTTGGCAATATCCTTTGCCATTAGTACCGTAGCCTCCTCGGAAACCACCTCGGGCTTAACAATGATTCTAATCTCACGCCCCGCCTGCACTGCAAAGGATTTTTCAACCCCTTCAAAGGAATTGGCGATCTCCTCCAGCTGCTCCAGCCGCTTAATATACGCCTCCAGCGTTTCCCTTCTGGCGCCGGGCCTTGCACCGGAAATCGCATCGGCCGCCTGCACCAGCACGGCTTCAACCGTCTGCGGCTCAATATCATTATGATGCGCCGCAATGCAGTGAATCACCTCGCTGCTTTCACGGTATTTTTTTGCAAGATCCACACCGATCTGAATATGGGTTCCCTCTACCTCATGATCAACGGCCTTACCGATATCATGCAGCAGACCGGCACGTTTGGCAAGGGCAATATCCGCGCCGAGCTCTCCGGCAAGCAGCCCTGCGATATAGGAAACCTCCAAAGAATGCTTGAGCACATTCTGGCCATAGCTTGTCCGATATTTCAGACGGCCCAATATTTTTACCAATTCAGGGTGAATATTGTGAATGCCCGCGTCAAACACGGTGGCTTCACCGGCCTCTTTGATCTGCTGTTCCACCTCGCGCCGCGCTTTTTCTACCATATCTTCAATCCGGGTAGGATGAATGCGTCCGTCAACAATCAGCCTCTCCAGTGCAATACGCGCAATGTCCCTCCGTACGGGATCAAACCCGGAAAGAATAACAGCTTCCGGTGTATCGTCAATGATCAATTCCACGCCCGTAGCGGTTTCAATTGCCTTAATGTTACGGCCCTCCCGACCGATAATGCGGCCTTTCATTTCATCATTGGGCAATGCCACAACGGAAACCGTTGTTTCCGCCACATGGTCAGCCGCACAGCGCTGAATGGCCATTGTAATAATATTACGGGCAATTTTTTCTCCGTCCGCTTTAGCCCGTGCTTCGATATCCCTTACCAGAATCGCCGCATCATGCCGTGCCTCATTCTCCACTGATTCCACCAGTGACTGTTTCGCCTCTTCACTGGTAAGGCCGGCTACTTTTTCAAGCTCTGCCCGCCTGCGGCTGTTCAATTCCTCCGCACTGGCTAAATTTTCTTCCAGTTCTTTTTCCTTTTTAGAAAAACGCTCCTCCTTTGCCTCCAGCGACGAAAGCTTTTTATCAATCTGTTCTTCCCGCTGCAACACTCTTTTTTCCAGCTTGGTTACTTCATTTCTCCTCTCACGGCAATCGGCGTCGCACTCGCTGCGCAGCCGATGAACCTCCTCTTTTGCCTCGGCGATCCGCTCCTTAGATAACACCTCGGCCCGGTTTTTAGCATCTTCAATCAGGCGGTTGGCCACATCTTCGGCTCTTCCCATCCGTGCCTGAATCGATCGTTTTTGAATAAAACTGCCGGCCAGCAGACCCGCTGCAAGCGCGCCTACCGCAGCAATGACGATCCATATCCATGGTTCCATCTTTTGCACCTCCTATAAAATCTACTTGAATATCCGGAATTTCAGATATGTTAATAAAGAAATTGAAAAATTTACATTATTATTTTATTATACATGGTTCCGCGCGAAATGTCAATTGCTATCTCCAAAAGGCCCTGTATAAAGCGGCGCAACAATGCCTTGCTTTGCAAAAGGCTTTATGCTATGATAGTAAAAAAGTTTGCTTCAGCAAAAAAAGGAGAGCAATATGAAAATTCAGTACTTAGGCACAGCAGCTGCAGAGGGGATTCCCGCGTTATTCTGTCAATGTGCGTTGTGCACAAAAGCACGGCAGCTGAAAGGAAAAAACTTAAGAGGACGCTCCGGGATGATCCTTGACGGCAGCCTAATGATTGATTTTCCGCCAGATATGCTGATGTATGTATTTAATTTAGGCATAGATTTAGCTAAAATAAACGATATTCTCATTACCCATACACATTCGGACCATTTTGATTCCGCACAGCTCATGATGCGGCTGCCTGACTGCTTTTGCCATATAAAAGAAGGCAATCCGTTTGTCAATGTTTACGGCAGTACCCAGACCGGCAGAGTACTGGAAGCTTCAGAGATCCGTGAATTTGGTAAAAAGATCGATTTTATAAAATTCCATCCGATCACAAAATTCAGCACCTATAAAATCGGCGGTTTTGAAGTGACGCCGCTCCCTGCCCGCCATAAGCTGGATGAAGACGCATACATTTATCTTATAAAAAAAGAGGGAAAGGTTCTTTTATACGCCAACGATACAGGAATTTTTTATGACGAGATTTTTGCCTATCTGGCAGACCAAAAGCTCCATATAGACCTTATAAGCTTTGACTGCACCAACGGCAAAAGCGCCGAAGGCCGGAATCATATGGGAATGCCGGATAACGCTAAGGTAAGGGAAAAATTACAGCAGCAAGGCAACGTTGATCAAAACACCCGCTGTTTTGTAACGCATTTCAGTCACAATATTCTTCAAACCCATGAGGAATTAGAGGAAGAGGCCCAAAAATATGGATTTAGCGTTGCCTATGACGGAATGCTATTAGAATTTTAAGAAACATCCATGATGAGGAGAAAACAATGCAGTTGAATTTGCAGCCAAATGAAACGATTCTGCTTCATAATAACCACGTGTACCGATGGGGAAATCATGAATTTTATACGGATGAGCTCTTGTTGACAAACTTTAATATGATTTACATCCGCAAGGGCTTTTTCGGCCGAACAAAAACCAAAAATATCCTCTGGGCCAAATAAAAGTACAGAATGGGCAAGTTCAAGTTCGTATGGCAAAAAATTTTAGGGGGACGCCGCAGCTTCAAATTTATTTCAAAAACATATCGGAATTCTTTTCTTTTCAAAGCCGGGGAAAAGAGCAGATATTGAAATGAGTAGACGTTCTTCATCAGTTATTAGATAATCCCGCCGCCCAGACGGACGCTTTTAATCCTTCCGTACCGGGCTCCGCAGAAGAAGGCACAGCCAAAGCCCGAAAGTATCCCATTACCGGAGATAGTTTCGGTGATTCTAAGGAAACGGTCCCGCCGTATACCACAAAGAACTGCATCGGATGCACGGCTCCCCTATCCGGGCGTAAAGGACAAACCGTCCGCTGCGAATACTGCGATACCTATCAAATTCTATAACGCCGCTTTTTAAGCTGCTGCGGCAAAATAGACCACCATACGAAAAAGCTTCTGCCTTCCTGCCTCAGGTATTTCCATTACCAGCAGCAGGGAATACACCGTCCCCCAAAGCACATGCAAACAGCCATGGACGTGCAATAGGAGCAAAACCTGCCCATTGGAACATGAAAGGTGGAGCTTCTTTGCTGGTATCTGCCGCCCTCAGCAGAAATGCTATTAAAAAAGTGCACATACTCGGCATTCGAGGGCTCTCTCTGCACGGCCATTGCCGCATAACTGACGGCACTGGCTCTATTGCCCAAATTATAATTTGCCACCCCGCACAAATAATACCACTCAGCGTCGCGCGTATTCAGCTGCTCCAGCAGCCTTAGTGCTTCTGCATGGCGGCCCATGCGAAGCATATCGCGGATGTTCTGATACCGGCTGTGCCCGTAAGCATTGCTATATCCCCCATAACCGCTGTAGCCGCCATAGGTGCCGTAGCCGCTTTCATAGGCACGCCCGTAATCAGCCTGATAATCAGCACCGCCGCCATTGCGCAGCGTATTATACGCTTCATTGATTTCCCGCATTTTCGCTTCGGCAGCTGCATCATTCGGATGCAGATCGGGGTGATATTTTTTTGCCAGTTTTTTATATGCTTTTGAAATCTCGTCCTGTGTTGCCGTACGAGGCACGCCCAGAACCTGATAAGGATCTTTTGCCACTTATTTTCCTTCCTTCCGGAATCTGGTCCAGATACCGGAGAACAGAATATTTTCGATAATCCCCTTATTCTGAATTATATTCATTGTATCATAAATATCTGTACAGTCACTTAATAAAATTGTTAAAATTTGCTGAAAATCCTGCGAAGATACTTCTATCATCGGATTGTATCTGCATTTTTTAACATCTTTTTTTAAATCGACGCACGCATCCATAATATAGATCACCTTACCCAAACGAAAGCCGAATTCCGCCAATGCAGGGCAATCTCCTTCTACATCAAACAGCTGGGCCATCAAACGGCCAAAACAATTTGCAGGAATATCCGGATTATGCTCACCGCTTGCTTCAATACGGGTAAGATCGTTTAAATACGCTTGGATGTGTGCGGTTTTTTGGGGATACTGCCGGCGAATTCTCTCTACTGTCTTTTGCAGGCTGTTTTTTGCAGTAAGCGCCTTGAGACTTTTATCATCCTTCCAGTCATCATCAAATTTAAAATACGAAAGCAGAAGGTTCATTTGCGCCGCATATTCAGTAAAGCGATTTGTGATAAAAGGATGGACTTTTATCGGATGTGCCACGCATTTTTCCGTGTGCATTTCTTCCGGTAAACAGTAATATGCACTTAAAAACAGCGCCAAAAACGTCATATCAAAATTCAGGGTAAGCCGTCCTTTAAACCCCGCAAGGGCGGAAAGCTCACGGCAAAGTCCACAATAATAACCGCGATAAATCTCTTCCTCCTCCGGCGACAGCTCCTCCTTATTTGCAATTACAAAACCGAACATATATCCTCCACCTTCACAGGCTTGTCTATTTCCATAAAATCCACACCGACTCGGCAATCATAAGCCAGTATGTCAACACCGTTTTGCGCAGCTTTTTTCAACGCGGCAGCGAAGGCTGCATCAGAAGCGCGGTTGGGAGCAAATCTAAAAACACCTTTCATCTGTACTACAAAAAGAACACAGGCATCATAGCCCCGCTGTTTTGCACGGATCAGTCCTTGCAGATGTTTTCTTCCCCGCAGCGTAGGCGCATCAGGAAACATCGCAAGACCGTTTTTTTCAAGCGTAACGCCTTTTACCTCCAAAAATATTTTTTTATAATCGGTCTCTATG
>ERZ1673696.676-NODE-676-length-34755-cov-14.686945_pt1 | contig 34755 bp, 24 predicted proteins | sample MGYA00580226_ERZ1673696 | MGnify/ENA primary metagenome ERZ1673696 (study PRJEB41218, sample SAMN15661743) | gut metagenome | host: Homo sapiens | place: Canada: London | collected 2015-08-20/2019-03-30 | study: EMG produced TPA metagenomics assembly of... | reverse complement strand
GCAGTCCGCCGCCAGGCAAACGTCACTCGCGCCTCACGATAGTAAGGCGCGGTTGAGAGCAGTAACGAAATGCAGGGATTCATGGCGAAGCCATGTGCACCGCACCCGATTCCGCAGGCTGAGCAGCTCTTCAAGATCGAGACTGCCAATGTGCGGGGTCGAGGGGGAAGGCCCCTCGTCCCTTTCTCTTGGGGGGTATAAGGGGGGCTATTCTCTTTCCGAGGAAAGAGAATAGCCCCCCTTTGCCGTTCCCCTGCACGGTGCAGGGAAAAACGCCCCCCCTGCGAGTACGCAGGGAACAATACAACACAGTGTGTTAAAACAATGTTAACTGGCTCGTTTCAGGCAATCCCGCAAACGCGCCCAGCGCGCGCAGCTGGTCGATATGCGTCTGCGACAGCTTGTTGCAGCAGAGGGAAAACTCCTCCACCGATGTAAAGTCCTTCCCCTTGCGCTTCTCGACGGTGTCGAGCGCTGCGGTCTCGCCGAGTCCGCGGACGGACGTGAACGGCGGCAGCAGGCCGTTTTCCGTGACGACGAACTTCGTCGCATCGCTGCGGTAGATATCGATGGGCTCAAAGTGGAAGCCGCGCAGACAGAATTCGTAGCAGACTTCAAGCGTCGTCATCAAGTCCTGTTCCACGGCGGTCGCGTCCTTGTTGTTTTCGATCTCGCGGATGCGGCGGCGCAGCGCGTCGGCGTCCTTGCAGCACTCGGCGGCGTCGAATGCCTTGGCGCGGATGGAGAAGAATGTCGCGTAGAACGCGAGCGGCTCGTGCACCTTGAACCACGCGATACGGAACGCCATCATAACGTATGCGACCGCGTGCGCTTTCGGGAAGAGGTAGCCGATCTTCGCAAGCGACTCGATGTACCACTCCGGCACGTCGTGCTTGCGCATCTCTTCGACCCACATCGGCCAGTCCCCCGCCTTGCCGCCCTTGACCTTGCCCTTTCGGACGGCCTCCATGATCTTAAAGCTCATCTTCGGGTCAAGCCCCATAGAGATGAGGTAGAGCATGATATCGTCACGGCAGCCGACGGTCTCCAGAACGCTCGCCGTGCCGCTGACGATCAGATCCTTCGCGTTGCCGAGCCACACGTCCGTGCCGTGGGAGAAGCCTGAAAGGCGCAGCAGCGTGTTGAAGTCCTTGGGCTGCGTGTCGACGAGCATCTGGCGCGTGAAGCGCGTGTTAAACTCGGGGATCGCGACGGCGCCCGTGGGGCCGAGCACTTCGTCGTTCTCGTAGCCGAGCACCTTGGACGAGATGAAGATCGACATCGTGTCGGGGTCGTCGAGTGGGATAGCGCGGGCGTTCACGCCCGTCAGATTTTCGAGCATGCGGATCATCGTCGGGTCATCGTGGCCGAGCATATCGAGCTTTAAGAGGTTGTCCTCCATGCAGTGATATTCGAAATGCGTGGTGATCGTGTCGCTGTCGGGGTCGTCCGCAGGGTGCTGTACGGGGCAGAAATCCTCGATATCCATGTCGTCCGGCACGACAACGAGTCCGCCGGGATGCTGGCCCGTCGTGCGTCGCACGCCGACGCAGCCCGCCGTCAGGCGGTCGATCTCGGCGTTGCCCGCGGCGATGCCGTTTTCCTCGAGGTATTTTTTGACGAAGCCGTAGGCCGTCTTCTCCGCGAGCGTACCGATCGTACCCGCGCGGAACACCTGCGTCTTGCCGAACATCTCGACCGCGTGCGCGTGGGCGCGCGCCTGATATTCGCCTGAGAAGTTGAGGTCGATATCCGGCACCTTGCCGCCGCCGTAGCCGAGGAAAGTTTCAAACGGGATGTCGAAGCCGTCTTTGACATACTTCGTGCCGCAGACGGGACACATTTTATCGGGCATGTCCGCGCCACAGCCATACTCGCCCGCGTGGAACTCGACGTTGCGGCACTTCGGGCAGCGGTAGTGCGGCGGCAGGGCGTTGACCTCGGTGATGCCGGCCATGTACGCGACGAGCGACGAGCCGACCGACCCTCGCGAGCCGACGAGGTAGCCGCACTCGAGCGAGCGCTGCACGAGCTTCTGCGCCGACATGTAGACGACGTCGTACTTGCCCAGAATGCTGCCGAGCTCGACGTTCAGCCGGTCGACGATCAGCTGCGGCAGATCGTCGCCGTAAAGCTCGTGCGCTTTCCCCCACACCATGCGGTTAAGGTCTTCTTCCGAATTTTCAAGCCGCGGCGGGAACAGCTTGCCCTTGGGCAAAAGCTCGATATCCTCCACCTGCTCGGCGATGGCGCGGGTGTTCGTCACGACGACCTCGTAGGCTTTCTCCTTGCCGAGGTAGTCAAATTCCTTGAGCATTTCGTCCGTCGTGCGGAAGTAGAGCGGGACGTGCTCGTTCGCGTCGGCGAATTTCTTTGACGCGAGCAGGATATGGCGATAAACCTCGTCTTCGGGGTCGAGGAAGTGGACGTCGCCCGTTGCGCAGACGGGCTTGCCGAGCTCTTCGCCAAGCTTGACAACAGTGCGGTTGAAGTCCTTGAGGTCTTCGTCGTCGCGCACCGTGCCGTCGCGCACCATGAAGCGGTTATTGCCGAGCGGCTGAATTTCAAGATAGTCGTAGAACGAGGCGATGCGCTTGAGCTCATTCCAGTCCTTGTGGTCGACGATGGCGCGGAACAGCTCGCCCGCCTCGCAGGCAGAGCCGATGATCAAGCCCTCGCGATGCGCGACAAGCTCGCTTTTCGGGATGATCGGCACGCGCTTAAAGTATTTGAGGTTCGACGCCGAGATGAGCTGGTAGAGGTTCTTGAGGCCCACCTTGTTCTTGGCGATCAGAATGATGTGCTTTGGGAAACGGTTGCGCTTGACGCCGAGCGGGCGGAGCTTCGTCATCTCGTCGTTGATCTGCTGGAGGCGCGTGACGCCGCGCTCTTCGAGCATGACGAAGAACTTGGCCAGCATCTGCGCGACCGGGATCGCATCGTCGGACGCGCGGTGGTGGTTGAACTGCGGGAGCTGCAAGTGGTCGGCCACGATGTCGAGCTTGTACTTGCCGAGCTCGGGCAGGAGATTCTGCGCGAAAATCAGCGAGTCGAGATACGTCGGCTCGAACGGGATGCCGCACTTTTTGCAGCCTGCGCGAATGAAGCTGATATCAAACTCCGCATTGTGCGCAGCGAGCGGGCGGCCGCCCGCAAAGGCCAAAAACGCGTGCAGCGCGTCCTCCAGCTTCGGCGCGCCGCGCAGCATGTCGTCTGTGATGCCGGTCAGGCCGATGATCTCAGGCGAAAGCCGGCGCTCGGGGTCGACAAAGGTTTGGAACGTGTCGACGATCTCGCCGTCTTTCAGAATGACCGCACCGATCTCGGTGATGGCATCGTGCGCGACCTTCAGACCCGTTGTTTCAATGTCGAAACAGCAGATCTCAGTCGAAAAATCGCCGTCCTGCGGGCCGTGCACACAGATACGGTCGTCGATGTTGTTGAGAAAATAGCCCTCACAGCCGTAAAGGAGTTTTATTTTACCCTCGCCGGTGTGCCAGGCGTCCGGGAAGCTCTGCGCTACGCCGTGATCCGTGATGGCGATGGCGGGCATCCCCCACTTGATCGCGCGCTTGACGACCGCGGCGGTATCGGTCAGCGCGTCCATGTTGGACATACGGGTATGTAAGTGCAGCTCGACGCGCTTTTCCTCCGCCGTGTCCGTGCGCTCGGCGTGGTCGATCTGCATGATGTCCTGCGGGTTGAGCTGCATATCCTTACCATCGTAGGAGAGCTCCATGCGGCCGCTGACGCGCAGCCACATGCCGACGCTGATCTTGCCGAGAAGCTCCGTCGCCTCGCGCTCGGGCATGCTGCGGCGGATGAAGAGCGAGCCTTCGTAGTCCGTCATTTCGAGCAACATCGTCCAGACGCCGGCGCGGCGCGTCTCGTGGCAGTCGAACTTGAAGACCTTGCCCTCAACGACGACGTGACCGGCCTTTGGCGTCAGCTCGCTGATGGGGAGCACTCTCCCCTTTGCAATCTCGCGGCCCATGATAACACTGCCGCTGCCGCTCACCTTGCGGCCAGCGTTCTTCAACATGTCGGGAAAGGCCTCCGCCGTTGATTTGACGTGGATGTCCACGCGCTTTAAGTCGTAATTGCGCGCAAGAAGCTGCTCGACCGTTTCGCGCGTCGAGTCGTTCATCTCCGCGCGCACGGTCATGTCGAGCGTCATCGTGCGCTTTTCCGGCTCGAGCACCATGTTCGTGACCATCGCGGCGTTGAGCGGGACGCGCAGGTCAAAATCCGGCGAAAAGTCGGTGAATAATTCAAAAAAAGGAATCTTTTGTGCCATAGCCACAACCTTATCTCAGTATCGTTTCCGCTCGGTCAGAGTTTTTTGATTTCCTCCATCAAAGCGTCGACAAGCTTTTCCTGCGGCACTTTGTAAAGGATTTTTCCTTTTCGGAAAATCATGCCCTCACCTTTACCGCCGGCCACGCCGATATCGGCGGCCGAGGCCTCACCGGGCCCGTTGACGACGCAGCCCATCACGGCAACCGTGATATTCTTCTTGCAGTCGGCAAGACGGCGCTCCAGCTCCTCGGCGATTGGGATCATGTCGTACGCCGTGCGGCCGCACGTCGGGCAGGAGACGAGGTTCACACCGCTGCGGCGGATGCCGCAGGCCTGCAAAATGCGCTTGGCGGCGTAGACCTCTTCCACGGGGTCCGCCGTGAGCGAGACGCGCATCGTGTCGCCGATGCCCTCGCACAGAAGGCCGCCGATGCCGATGGCGGACTTCAAAAGCCCCATCGTGGGCGTGCCCGCCTCGGTCACGCCGAGGTGGAGCGGATAGTCGACCTTTTCGTGCAGAAGGCGATAGGCCGCCATGTTGAGCGGTACATCAGAGCTCTTGACCGAGATGCAGATCTCGGTAAAATCGAACTTTTCAAGCAGCCGCACATGTCTGAGCGCGCTCTCGACGAGCGCCTCGGGAGTCACGCGGCCATATTTTGCGAGCAGCTCCTTTTCAAGCGAGCCGCCGTTCACGCCGATGCGGATGGGAACCTTGTGCTCACGGCAGGCGTCTACGACCGCCTTGACGCGGTCATCTCCCCCGATGTTGCCGGGGTTGATGCGAATTTTGTCCGCGCCGCGGGCCGCCGCTTCGACGGCGAGACGGTAGTCGAAATGAATGTCCGCGACGAGCGGGATGGAGATATTCTCCTTAATTTCACTCAGCGCGTGCGCGGCCTCCATATTCGGCACCGTGACGCGCACGATCTCGCAGCCCGCCTCTTCGAGCGCGTGGATCTGCGCGATGGTGGCCTTGGCATCCTCAGTGTGCGTGTTGCACATCGACTGGATCGTGACCGGCGCGCCGCCGCCGATAGCGACGCCGCCTGCGATAATTTGCTTGCTCATAAGATCATCCTCCTCACAGGAGCTTGACAATGTCGTGGAACGTGACGAACAGCATCAGCGCCATTAAAAGCGCAAAGCCGATGCCGTTGATGACGTTCAGATATTTGGACGGAATTTCCTTTTTGAAAAGCGCCACGGCGATGCCGTTGACGAGCAGGAACAGCACGTGTCCGCCGTCGAGTGCGGGCAGCGGCAGCAGGTTCATCACGGCGAGGTTCACCGCGAACATCGCGGCGAAAAAGAGAATATTTTCAAGCGCCGCGCCGAAGCCCTCGGTAGCCTCGGTCTCCTTGCCGACCTCCGTGATGGTCGAGACGATGCCGACCGGGCCGCTCAGATCGTTCACGCCCGCCGCGCCCGAAAGCAGCATTTGCATGCTCAGTCTCACGATGCGGACATAGTCCATCGTCTGGTACCAGCTGTATTGCAGGCGCAGAAGCGGCGTCGCCTCGACGATACCGCCGTAGGTAAAGCCGTAGGCCTCGTACTCCTTACCGTTTTCGTCGGTGTAGACTTGCCTAGTGAGCGTGCGGTCGAACTTTTTGCCGTCGCGCAGGACGGTCATGTCGATCGTGCCCGTGTCGCCAAGGCCCATGATGAGCGACACGTCGCTCTTTAAATAAATGCGCTCACCGTTGATGGCGTAGATCGTGTCGCCGGGCATCAGGCCGTCCTCTCCCTGCTGCGGGAAATCGGGGTTCAGCTCGACGATCTCCGTCGTGTAGAATGCCTGCGCACCCGCATACAGACAGATGACGATGATGAGGCCCGTCAGGAAGTTCATGAACGCGCCCGCGACGAAGATGATGAACTTCTTCCACCAGACCTGGCGGCCCAGCGCGCGGTCGTCGTCCGAATCCTCGTCCTCGCCCTCCATGGCGCAGTAGCCTCCGATGGGCAGGAGCCGCAGGGAGTATTCGGTGTCCCCCTTCGTCTTATGGAAAAGCTGCGGGCCCATGCCGATGGAAAATTCGTTGACGCGCACGCCGCAGGCCTTGGCCGCCAAAAAGTGGCCAAACTCATGCACGGCGATGAGCACGCCGAAAATCAGGATTGCAATGAGAATATAAACCATGGTCTCTCCTAAATTTGGTCAGTTGAGCTTTTCGCGCACGACCTCGCGCGCGAGCCGGTCTGCTTCCAGAATATCCGAAAGCTGCGGCTGATATACCGTCTCGGTTTTATCGAGCGCCGCTTCGATGAGGTCAGGGATGGCACAGATGCCGATCTCGTCGCACAGAAATGCCGCGACAGCCTCTTCGTTCGCGCCGTTCATCGCCGCGCAGTAGACATTGCCGATGGCGGCGCACTGCTTGGCGATCTTCAGGCAGCGGAAGACCTCTTCATCAGGCTCGGCGAACGTCAGCGGCGGGCACTTGAGAAGGTCAAGCGGCTCCGCGGGCGAAACGGCCCTGTTGGGGTACGTCATCGCGTAGCGGATGGGCAGCTTCATGTCCGGTGTGCCGAGCTGGGCGAGCATCGCCCCGTCGTGAAACTCGACGAGCGAGTGCACGATGCTCTGGCGATGGATGACCGCGTCGACCTGACGCAGCGGCAGGCGGTAGAGCCGCATGGCCTCGATGATCTCAAGGCCCTTGTTCATCAGCGTCGCGGAGTCGATGGTGATCTTCGCACCCATTGTCCAGTTTGGGTGCTTGAGCGCGTCGGCCTTCGTCTTAGCTGCAATCTCCTGCAGGCTCAGGCCGTAGAACGGCCCGCCCGAGCAGGTCAGAATGAGGCGCTTGATCTCACCGCGGTCGCGGCAGCCCTGCAAGCACTGGAAGATCGCGCTGTGCTCGCTGTCGACGGGGACGATCTCCGCGCCGTATTTTTCCGCCGCGTCCACCACGAGCTCGCCCGCGCAGACGAGCGTTTCCTTGTTGGCAAGCGCGATGCGCTTTTTCTTCTCGATTGCCGCGAGCGTCGGCTGGAGTCCGATCATGCCCATCACGGCGGTGACGACCGTGTCAGCGTCGTCCGCCGTGGCCGCGGCCAGAAGGCCCTCCATGCCGGAGAGCACTTGGGTGTTTGTGTCGGAGAGCCGCGCGCGCAACTCGCGCGCCGCGTCCTCGTCATAAAGCACGGCAAGACGCGGGCAAAATTCCCGCGCCTGCTGTTCGATGAGGTCAACGCTTTTATTCGCCGTCAGCGCAGCGACGGAAAGACCCAGCTCGCGCGCCACCTCAAGCGTCTGGCGGCCGATGGAGCCGGTGGAACCGAGTAAAGCAATACTCCTTGTCATAATAGGCCTCCACAGACCGCAGCCCACACGACCGGCGCGATGAAGAGCGTGGAGTCAAAGCGGTCGAGCATGCCGCCGTGCGTCAGGAAGAGGTGGCTGTAATCCTTGATACCGGCCTCGCGCTTGACAAGCGACATCGAGAGGTCGCCGAGCTGACCGAAGATATTGGCCACCACGCCGACGAGAATCAGCATGAGGTAGTTCGGCGCATAGCCGAGCCATGCCTTGCCGACAACGCCGAGCAGCACCAGCGCAAGCGCGCTGCCGATGGGCCCGCCGATGGCACCCGCCCAGGTCTTGTGCGGGCTGACGTGCGGCGCCATCTTGCGCTTGCCGAACCACATGCCAAAGTACATCGACAGCGCATCGCCCACAAAGGCGACGCAGAACGGCGCGAGCACATAGAGCTTGCCATAGTTTTCGTCCATGCGCAGCAGGAAAATGCAGCTGTACATCGCCGGGAACACGATGCCGCCGACGATGGTCACCGCCACATCGTGGAATGTGAAGGGCTTTTCCTTGCCGTAATAGACAACCGCGGAGAGAAACGCCCCCATCACAAGGATCCAGCGGAAGAGCGTAACAGTCGAAATCGGGAAAGCGTGTACACCGCTCGCCCTTTCCCAAAAGAGCCATATCTCCTGCATGACGACCGATGTGACAAGTCCCCAGTAGAAATCCGCCGGGACGTTCTCCCCTGCCGTGTGCAGCAGCTCATAGGCCGCAATGCCCGCGATGCCGCAGACGACGAGCATCGTCGCCCATGCGGGGCAGGCAAGCAGCACGGCGAGCAGCGCCGGCAATCCAACGATCACCACCAACCATCTTTGTTTCATTTCTGTTTCTCCTGTTTCAAACCGCCGAAGCGGCGCTCGCGATGCTGATACGCGATGAGCGCCTTGTCGAATTCTTTCTCGGTAAAGTCGGGCCAGAGCGTGTCGCAGAAGTAGAACTCGCTGTACGCGCACTGCCACAAAAGGTAGTTGCTGATGCGCTTCTCCCCGCCCGGGCGGATGAGAAGGTCGGGATCGGGAAGTCCGCATGAATAGAGGTAGCGCGAAAAGCCCTCCTCGGTCAAAGCGTCCGCGTCCTGCTCCCCCGCCGCGCAGTCACGCGCAAACGCGCGGGCGGCGTGCAGGATCTCGTCGCGCCCGCCGTAGTTGAGGCAGACATTCGCCTGAAAGCCCTCGATGCGGGAGGAGATCTCATTCGTCTCATCGATGAGTTCCCGAAGTTCCGGCGTCAGCACGCTGAGGTCGCCCAGAAAGCGCAGACGGTTGCCGTCCTTTTCCATCGTGTCGATGCACTCGTGCAGATATTGCTCGAGTAAGTGCATGATGCCGTCGACCTCGTCCTTCGGGCGCTTCCAGTTTTCGGTCGAAAAGGCGTAGACCGTCAGATAGTCGATGCCCAGGTTCTTGCAGTAGGTGCCGAGCTTTCGAAATGTCTCCGCCCCCGCCTTGTGACCGGCCGAGCGCGGGAGGCCGCGCTTTTGCGCCCAGCGGCCGTTGCCGTCCATAATGACGGCAACATGACAAGGCAGGTTGTTCAAATCAACCTGCCCTGCCTTGTTCTCTTTGGAAAAGAGCCCCATATCAGACCGCCATGAGCTCCTTCTCTTTCTTCTCGAGAAGGGCGTCGACCTCTTTGCACATGTCGTCGGTCAGCTTCTGCAGGTCCTTTTCGGCGACCTTCAGGTCGTCCTCGGTGATCTCGCTGGCCTTCTGCTTCTTCTTGAAGGCCTCCATCGCGTCGCGGCGGATGTTGCGGATAGCGACCTTGCCGGTCTCGGAATACTTATGGATCTGCTTGACGAGCTCTTTACGGCGCTCCTCCGTGAGCTGCGGGAAGTTCAGGCGGATGGACTTGCCGTCGTTCTGCGGGTTGATGCCAAGGTCAGACTCCTGAATGGCGCGCTCGATGGGCTTGAGGGCCGTGCCGTCCCACGGGGTGATGACAAGCTGGCGCGGGTCGGGAGAAGCGATGGCCGCGATCTGCTGGATGGGCGTGGGAGAGCCGTAGTAGTCGACGCTGATGCGGTCGAGCACAGAGGCGTTGGCGCGGCCTGCGCGCACAGAGGCAAAGTCCGCGTTCACCGCGTCGATGCTCTTTCTCATTTTGTCGGAATAAACCTTGTAATCTTCCTTATTCATGGGGATACCTCCTCAAAAATTTTTATCGTAAAGCCGCAAGTGCGGGGTCGCTCAGTTTTCGCCGACGATGGTGCCGATCTTCTCGCCCTCGACCGCACGGATGATGTTCTCCGGGTCCTTGAGCGCAAAGACGAGCACGGGAATGTGGTTGTCCATCGAAAGGGACGTGGCCGTGGAGTCCATGACCGCAAGATGCTGAGCAAGGACCTCCTCATACGTGATGGCGTCATACTTAACGGCGTTCGCGTCCTTGGCGGGGTCGGCGTTGTAAACGCCGTCGATGTTCTTGGCGAGCAGGATCACGTCGGCGTTGATCTCTGCTGCGCGCAGCACCGCTGCCGTATCGGTCGAGAAGAACGGAGAGCCGATGCCGCAGCCAAAGAGCACTACGCGGCCCTTTTCCAAATGCCGGATGGCGCGGGCGCGGATGTAGGGTTCGGCGACTTCTTTGATCTCCAGCGCCGTCTGCACGCGCACGTCGACGCCCTTCTGCTCGAGCACATCGGCGACCGCCATGCAGTTCATCGCCGTGGCCAGCATTCCCATGTGGTCGGCACGGGTGCGCTCAATGTAGCCCTCGCCGTTTTTCACGCCGCGCCAGAAGTTGCCGCCGCCGATGACGACGCCCATCTGCACACCCATGTCCGTGCACTTTTTGATGACGTCGCACACCTTGGAAACGACGTCGAAGTCGAAGCCGAAGTGCTTGTCGCCCGCCAGCGCCTCACCGCTGATCTTGAGCAGCACGCGCTTATACTTGAGTTGAGCCATGCTCATAATCTCCCCTTTCAGGTACAAGTTCAAATTTTCACAGCTACTATTTTAGCGTATTTTTGCTCTTTTGCATAGGGGGAAAGCGTAAACTTTTTTCACAAATTCGCTCTTTCCTTTTTCGTCAAGTTGAACCGCCGTGAATAGCGGAAAAAAGCAGCCGTTTCATACGGCTGCTTTTTTAGATTTTTCGTTTACTTGATGCCCTTGATGCGGATAAGGTCCTTCAAAAGCTCGACCGTGCCATCGATGCCGAGCAGGCTCGAATCGATGCAGAGGTCGTAGCTCTTGGCATCGCCCCAGTCCTTGGCGGAATAGTAGTTATAGTAGGAAGCGCGGGACTTATCCGTCTTCTTGATGCGGTCTTTCGCCTCGTTCTCGCTGATGCCGTTGCGGGCGGCAACGCGCTTGATGCGGTTTTCGAGCGGAGCCGTGATGAAGAGATTGATGACGTCGTCGCGATCCTTGAGCGCGTAGTCCGCGCAGCGGCCGATCAGGACGCAGGGGCCCTTGTCGGCGAGCTTTTTGATCGTGTCGTAGGTCGCCAGATACACCTGCTGTTCGATGGAGCCCTTGGGCGTCACATGGTTCATCGAGAAGGAATAGGGGTCCATCGCGATGGAATAGAGAAAGCTCTTCGGGCGTTCGTCAAAGGAACGGAACAGCTCTTCGCAAAGTCCGCTCTCCTCTGCCGCCTCCTTGAGCAGCATATCGTCGTAATAGGCGATGCCGAGCTGCTTGGCAAGCATCGTGCCGATCTCGCGTCCGCCGCTGCCGTATTGTCTGCCAACCGTAATGACCATAAAGATTCCTCCTTTTTCGCGCCTTGAAACAAAATCGGTGCTATTTGGATTATAGCACCGATTTCGTAAGAAGACAATATCTTTTCCTGTTTCGATTTTGTAAAGGCGCGGCCTTATTCCGGAAGCGGCAGGCCGAGGCGGCGATACATCGTCTTTTTCACCGCGCGCAGAATATTTTCATAGCCCGTGCAGCGGCACAGATGGCCGGAGAGGAGCTTTCTGAGCTCGTCATCGGTGTAGAGGCGGTTCGTCTCCAAGATCTCGACCGCAGTCATGATGAAGCCCGGCGTGCAGAAGCCGCACTGGACAGCGGTCTCTTCAATGAACGCCTGCTGGATGTCGCTCAGCTCGCCGTCGGGCCCCATCAGGCTTTCGAGCGTGCGGATGTGCTTGCCGTCCGCCCAGACGGCGAGGTAGATGCACGAGTTGAATGCCTCGCCGTCGATGATGACGTTGCAGGCGCCGCACTCGCCGACCTCGCAGCCCTTCTTCACGGACGTCATATGGTAATCGTTTCGCAGCATATCGGTCAGCGACGCACGCACGTCGACCATTTTCTCAACGTCCTTGCCGTTTAAGTTGAATCGCACCAGCTTGTACTGACTCATTTGATGACACCTCCCGCCCGTTTGATAGACTCGATCAGGCAGCGCTTGGCCATTTCGACCGCGATGTGTTCGCGGAACGCCTTGGAGGCGCGCCAGCTGTCACGCGCGCGGATATCGTTGAGCACGGCGAGAGAAAACTCTCCCGCTGTCGTAAGCGTCAAGGGTTTATCCTTGGCAGCTGCCTCCGCGCTCGGGCAGCGCATCGGCACAGGACCGGCAACGCCGTAGGCGATGCGGGCGCGCTCAATAGTCTGCTTGTCGGGCGACAGGCGCACGTTCACGCTGCACCCGAGCGTCGCGATGTCCATCGCGTTTCTCATGGCGTACTTGATGTAGTAGCCATAGCAGTTTTCGTAGCTCGCCTTTGGGATGAGGATGGCGGTCTGGATCTCGCCATCCTCCACGCGGATGTCGACCTGACCGGCCTTGATGTAAAAGTCTTTGATGGGCAGGCGGCGGATGCCGTCCTTCCCCGTCAGCTCCACGATGGCCTCCCACGCATGCAGTGTGGAGGCGGAGTCCGCGCTCGTCACGCCGTTGCAGGTGTTGCCGCCGATGGTGCCGATGTTTCGAATCTGCGGGCCGCCGACCATGTCGACCGCCTCGCCGAGAACGTTGATATATTTCTGGATGATGGGGTCACGCGTGATGTGGGAAAAGCTCGAGAGCGAGCCGATGCGGATGTTCTCCTCCTCGTCGATGCTCACGCTGCGCAGCTCGTCGAGGCCGTAGATCGAGATGAGCTCCTTCCCGGCGCGCTTGCCCTCGCGCATCTGCACGAGCACGTCGCTGCCGCCGGCGATGATCTGCGCCTCGGGATGCTCCAAGCGGAGGGCGACGGCGTTTTCGACGCTTTCCGCCTCATAGAGTGCTTTCATGTCATACATGGCTCACTTCTCCTCCTTCCAGCTGTCGTGGATGAGCCCCGCCTTGCTGAACTCGGTGTACAGAACGTGCGGGGTGATGGGAACGGTGTCGATGGCGACGCCGGTGGCGTTGTAGATGGCGTTGCGGATGGCGGGTGCGCCCGAGCACGCGGGCGGTTCGCCGAGCGCCTTCGTGCCGAACGGCGACGTCGGCTCGGGATTTTCGATAAACTGCGCCTCGAGATGCGGGTGGTCCATGAACGTCGAGAGCTTGTAGTCGAGAAGATTATTGTTGAGGGGGCGTCCCGTCTTCTCGTCGAATAAAAGCTGCTCACTCATGCCAAATCCGATGGCCATGGACATGCCGCCGTGGACCTGCGCTTCGGCAAGCGCGGGGTTGATGAGCTTGCCGCAGTCGTGGACGTTGATGATCTTCTTGAGTGTCACCTTGCACATCGGGATATCCACCTCGACGTCGGCAAAGGTGCAGCCAAACGAATAGGCGTTGTTGCGGATGGTGTAGGTCGACTCGGCGGTGATGTGCTCGGAGTCCGCGGCGTTGTACTGCGCGGTCATCGCAAGGTCTTTCAGCGACATGAGCACCATGCCGTCGCCCTTGCGGATGATGTTGCCGTCGACGATGTCCATATTGTCGACCGCCTGACGGGTGAGCTTTGTCGCGTACTGAAGAATTTTCTGCCGCAGGAGCGTCGCCGTCTGGCGGATGGAGAAGCCCGCGACGTAGGTCTGGCGGCTCGCGTAAGCGCCGAGGCCTGTGGGCGTGATGTCCGTATCCTGACAGGAGACGACGCGCACGTCGTGATAGCTCTTGAGGCCGACGGCCTCGGCCGTCATCTGCGCATAGGCCGTGTCCGCGCCCTGCCCGATCTCCGTCTCACCGCACTGCATCGTCACCGTGCCGTCGAGATTCAGGAGCATGCGGTTCGAGGACGTTTCAAGCGAGATGGGATACACCGCCGTGTTGTACCAGAAGGCCGCCACGCCGATGCCGCGGCGGACGGGGCCGATGTCCTTGGCATACTCCCCGCGCTTTTTGTCGTATTCGATGTACTCCTTCCCCTTTTCCAGACATTCGCGGAAAGAATCGTAGTAGTTCGTGTTACCTGAGAAGCCGTCGTGGAAGCCCTTGGGCATGATGTACTTCATGCGGTATTCGAGCGGCTCCATGCCAACGGCCTTCGCGCACTCGTCGATGTTCGCGTCGTCCGCGAACGACGCCTGCGGCATGCCGTAGCCGCGCATCGCGCCCGCGGCGGGGCGGTTTGTGTACACGGTGTAAGCGTCGCCCTCGAAATTGTCGCAGGGATAGATCTGCGGGAACGCGCCCATGGCCTTGGCGACGATCGAATGGCCGTGCGAGGCATACGCGCCCTGATTGGAGAAGCACTCGACCTTGCGCGCGGCAATCGAGCCGTCCTTATGGAGCCACGTGATGATATGGAAGCGGATCGAGTGGCGCACACGGTTACTGACGAATGTCTCTTCACGCGAGCAGTCGATGCGCACGCATTTTCCGTGCACCTGCGTAGAGCACCACGCGCACAGCGGCTCATAGAGCGCATCCTGCTTGTTGCCAAAGCCTCCGCCGATGTAGGGCTTGATGACGCGGATATCCGCCCACGGACGCCCGAGCGCCTGACCGACGATGCGGCGGATGATGTGCGGGATCTGCGTGGAGGACACGACGACGATGCGGCCATTTTCCTCGTAAGCGTAGCAGCCGTGGTTTTCAATGTGGCTGTGCTGCACGGTGGGGGTGTTGTACCAGCCCTCGACCTTGATGAGGCCGGGCTCTTTGATCGCCTGCTGATAATTGCCCTTGCGGATATCGGTGTGCTTCAGGATATTCCCCGGGAAATTTTCGTGGATGCAGGGCGCGTCGGGCTCCATGGCCTTCTGCACGTCGAGCACAAACGGGAGTTCCTCGTATTCGACCTTCAGCGCGCGCACGCCCTGCATGGCCGAGACCTCATCCTCCGCAATGACGACCGCGACGTCGTCGCCGTAGTAGCGCACATGGCGGTTCAAAAGATTGCGGTCGGCCACGTCCTGATGCCCCGGGTCCATCGACCAGGGATGGCCCGCCGTCGGGAAGCAGTGCTCCGGCACGTCGAAGCAGGTCAGCACCTTCACAACGCCGGGGATGGCCTCCGCCGCGGACTTGTCGACTGATTTGACAAATCCGTGCGCGATGGTGGAATGCTTGATGCGCGCATAGAGCGCACCGGCCGGCATCCGATCCTCATAGTATTTCGTGCGTCCGGTGACCTTGTCGAACGCATCGACGCGGATCTCGCTTTTTCCTACCTTGCTCATCTGTCTACCTCCTGTTCCGAGCAGCCGCTTTGTCGGTTTTGCTCGAAATCTGCAACTCCTTTGCTATTATTTTAGCACATTTCGCACAGCTTGTACAGTGCTGCATGCGTGATATAATACAAATGATCGCGGATGTACCATTTTGTCCGCTTTTTTCTGCCGATTGGTGAAAAAGAAACGAATGACTGGTGATTTTAGATGGATAACACGTTGAAAATAGGATGCGTGGTCATGGCGGCGGGCAATGCCGCGCGCTTTGGCGAGAACAAGCTCGCCGCGATGGTAAACGGAAAGCCGCTTATCGAGCATGCGCTTGAGGCGATCCCGCGGGAGAGCTTTTCCCGCGTGCTGGTCGTGACGCAGCACGAAAACGTGGAAGCGGCCGCCAAAAAGTTTGGCTTTGAAGCTCTGCGGAATGAGCATCCCGAGCGCGGCCAGAGCGAGACGATCCGCCTCGGCACGGCGGCGCTGTCAGACTGTGACGCGCTCTGCTTCATGGTGGCCGACCAGCCGATGCTCAAGCGCAAGACCGTCGCGCAGGAGCTTGAGTTCTTCCGCGCGCACAGCAAAAACATCGTCGGATTGGGACACAACGGCGTGCGGGGCAACCCCTGCCTCTTCCCTGCCCGCTTCTTTCCTGAGCTTTTATCGCTTGAGGGCGATGTCGGCGGCAGCGCGGTCATCAAGAGGCATTTAGCTGATCTGCTGCTCTTTGAAGCGCCGGAGATGGAGCTTTGCGACGTTGACACGAAGGAAGCGCTCGAAGCGCTTAAGAAACGCTGATCTCGCCGCGGAGATTCTCCTCCATTGTCTGCTTGATTTTCTCCTTGTCGTAGCCGCAGGAGAAGAGATAGTAGAGCTTGGCGACGGCGGCCTCGGTCGTCATGTCAAGTCCGCTGACCGCGCCCGCCTTTTTGAGCGCGCTGGACGTTTCGTAGGTGCCGAGCGACACCGCGCCCTGCGGACACTGCGAGCAGACCGTGAGCACCGTGCCGTTCTGAAACGCCTTGCGGATGATGGGCAGCAGCGCGTTCCCGTCGCCGGGGATGTTGCCCGCGCCGAACGTCTCGATGACGATACCGCGGAGCTTTTCGGTCATAATGGCCTCGAACAGCGAAAACTGAATGCCCGGAAATACCTTGATGACGCCGATGGGAATATTATCAAGCGTCTGGAGCTTGAGCCCGCCTTCCTGCCGCGGCAGGAGGGCGGCTTCGTTATATTTGATGGAAATGCCCGCCTCGGCAAGGCTCGGGTAGTTGGGCGAAACGAAAGCGATGAGTCCGTCGGCGGAGTATTTTGTCGCGCGGTTGCCGCGCAGCAGCTTTCCGCCGAAGTACAGGCACGTCTCACGCACGATGCCTTCCCCCGCAATCAGCAGCGCGGTGATGAGGTTGTCGCGCCCGTCGCTGCGAATTTCGCACAGCGGGATCTGCGAGCCCGTGAGCACCACGGGCTTGTCGAGCCCATCGAGCATGAACGACAGTGCCGAAGCCGTGTAGGCCATCGTGTCCGTGCCGTGCAGGACGACGAAGCCGTCGTAATCGTCATATTTCTGCGCGATCAGCTCTGCGATGCAGTTCCATTCGCGCACGGTCATGTTGGATGAATCCAGCAGCGGCGAGAGTTCATAGAATTCCCACTCCGGCATCTCCGGCGCGCGGAGGTCTGGAATGGCATCGAGCGCGGCGCGGAAGTAGCCCGCGCGCGGCGCGTAGCCGTTTTCCGTGCGCGTCATACCGATGGTGCCGCCGGTATAGATGATGAGAACTCGTTTCATAGCTCTCTCCTGATTGTATTACTTTTTGTACGGCGTATGGTCGAGCGGCAGGCTGCGGCGGCGCTCGCCGTCGTAGCGGTAATACGCCTGCGCGATGGCCGGCGCCGTGGGGATGGACGTGATCTCACCGATACCGATGGCGCCGTTGGCGAGGTTTAATCCCGGCTTGTCGATGACGATCGCCTTGATCTCGGGGATCTGATGCGAGCGGAACAGGCCGAGCGTGCCGTATTTTGCCGTGGGCTTGCCGTGGTCGAGCGGGTACTGCTCTGTCAAGGCGTAGCCCATGCTCATCACGACGCCGCCCTCGATCTGCCCTTCGCAGGACAGCGGGTTGATGGCCTTGCCGACATCGTGCGCGGCGACCATCTTTTTAATTTTGCCCGTCTCCTTGTCGAGAATGCACATCTGCGTCGCGTAGCCATAGGCGACATGGCTGACGGGGTTCGGCACATTTGCGCCGAGCGGGTTCGTCTTGGCGTAGTATTCGCCGTAAAACTCCTGCCCCTTCAAATCGCTCAGCGAGCGGTACTCCATCGCGTCGCGCAGCAGCAGGCATGCGCGGCGGCAGGCCTCGCCGGTGACGAGCGTCTGGCGCGAGCCGGAGGTATCGCCGCTGTCAGGCGTTATGAACGTGCTGTTGCCGTCGTAGACGACCTGATCGCGCGTGAGCTTTGCGTTTGTCACGACGAGCTGCACCAGCACCGTGCCGAGACCCTGACCGATGCAGGACGCGCCCGCGCGGATGTGGACCTTGCCATCCTCGCCGATGACGAGCTTGCAGCGCCCATAGTCGGGAAGACCGACGCCGACGCCCGCGTTTTTCATCGCGCAGGCAAGGCCGACCGGCTCGCCGTTTTTGACCGCTTCGTCATAGTAGGGCTTGATGGCCTCGAGCGTTTCGACAAGGCCCGTTTCGGGGCCGACGATCTGGCCGTTTGGCAGCACCTCGCCCGGGCGGATGGCGTTGCGGTAGCGAATTTCCCACGGGGAGATGCCGACAAGGTCGGCCATCTCGTTGAGTAGCGTTTCAGTCGCAAAGCAGGTCTGCGTCACGCCGAAGCCGCGGAACGCGCCCGCGGGCGGATTGTTCGTATAGTAGGCGTGGCCCTCGATTTCAAAATTCTCATAGTGATACGGGCCCGCGGCGTGCGTGCACGCGCGCTCGAGCACGGGGCCGCCGAGTGAGGCGAAGCCGCCCGTGTCGGACACGACGCTCGCCTTTACGCCCTGAATAATGCCGTTTTCGTCGCAGCCCATCGTGAAGTCCATCCACATCGGATGGCGCTTGGGATGGACGAGCAGCGATTCTTGCCGTGTGAGCTTCACCTTGACCGTCACGCGCGCGATGTATGCGATCAGCGCCGCGTGGTGCTGCACGGACATGTCCTCTTTCCCGCCGAAGCCGCCGCCGACAAGCATATTTTCGACCTGGCAGTGGGCAAAGTCGACGCCGAGCATCGCCGAGCACTCGTGCTGGGTGGTGTGCGCGCTCTGGTCGGTCGTCAGCAGCTTCACGCCGCCGTTTTCAAGCGGGAGCGCCACGCAGCACTCGGGTTCCAAAAAGGCGTGCTCCGTCCACGGAGTCTCAAACTTCTCGTGTAAGACGTATTTGGAATGTTTGATGGCCTCGTCTGCGTTGCCGCGCACAACGTGGCGGTGCGCCTGCAAATTGCCGCGGTTGCCCATGATGACCTCGGGCGCACCGGGGGCGGACGCCTCCTCGGGCCCGTAGACCGCGGGAAGCTCTTCGTAAACGACACGTACAAGCTTTTTTGCCTGCTCGAGTGTTTCTAAGTCGCGCGCACAGACAAGCGCCACCGCGTCGCCGAGATACTGCGTGATTTCCCCCTCGCCGATGAGCGTCGGCTGGTCCTTCTGGATGTGGCCGACGTTCTGCTGGCCCGGGATGTCCTTTGCCGTCAGCACACAGACGACGCCAGGAAGCGCTTCCGCCTCTTTCGTGCGGATATAGAGCACGCGGGCGCGCGGGTACTGGCTGCGCACCGCACCGCCATAGCACATGCCGTCAACATAGATGTCATCGGGGTACTTGCCGTAGCCCTGCACCTTTTCGGCGACATCGATGCGGTGCACGCGCGAGCCAACCTGAAAGTCTTCCTTCTTTTCGGGAATTTTCCCCTCGCGTAAAATCTTCGCCGCAAGCAGGATGCCGTCGATGATCTTGACATAGCCCGTGCAGCGGCAGATATTGTTGCGGATGGCAAAGGCCGCCTCTTCGCGCGTGGGGTCTGGATTCTGGTCGATAAGCCCCTTGGCCGAGATGACCATGCCCGGGATGCAGAAGCCGCACTGCACGGCTCCGGCCTCGCCGAAAGCGTAGGTAAAGGCCTCCTTTTCAAAGTCGGAAAGGCCCTCGACCGTGACGATATGTTTCCCCTCCAGCTTGTCTGTCTGAGGGATGCAGGCTTTCGTCGGCTTGCCGTCGATGAGGACATGGCACGTGCCGCACGCGCCCTCACTGCACCCGTCTTTGACGCTGGTCAGATGCAGCTCGTCGCGAAGATAGCGGATGAGTTTTTGATTTTTCTCCACCGTGACCGGTGTACCGTTTACAACAAATGCAGCCATTTCAGATCTCCTGTTCACGAGAAAATCACAAATATCACAATTATTTTGGTTGCCTAACTAATTTTATTGTAGCACAGGCACAACAAAGACGCAACACAAATTCTAAATTTCGATATTCTATTTTCGGAATCACGCTTTTGCCTCAAATCCTTGACAAATTTTGAACATTGGACTAAGATGTCGCCATACCTGCAAGGGGCGCTGGCGCAAGCCGGCTGTGATGCGGCGTATCGCCGTCGCTGTCCCTCAGACCTGATCCGGGTAATGCCGGCGTAGGAATGCAAAGATGATCTTGCCTGAGCTTTGCACCGTGACGTCGACGCCGCGGTGCTTTTTTGTGCCGCGGCGCGGACAGGGACCATATCTTTAGGAGGAATCCCTTATGAGCAACACGTCCACCCATTCCAGCACCCGCCGCCTGACCGAGGGCGGCATCTGCATCGCGCTCGCCCTTGTGCTGAGCTATCTCAAAATTCCCATCGGTCTGTCGTTTGGCGGCTTCGGCGGCTCGATCACCCTTGTGATGGTTCCGCTCATCCTCTTCGCCGTGCGCTATGGCGCGCCCTGGGGCATCCTCGCGGGCGTCGCGTTCGGCACGCTCAAGTATTTCTTCGCCGAGGGCTTCGCCGTGAGCTGGGTGTCCATCATCTTCGACTATTCCGTCGCCTACGGCGCGGTCGGCCTTGCGGGCCTTTTCCGCGTGAAGGACAATGACTATTCCAAGCTCCCGCTCGCCGCGTTCGTTGGCTGCCTCGGCCGCTTTGTCATCCACTTTATCTCCGGTGTGACGGTCTACGCGCAGTATATGCCCGAGGAATTCATGGGCATGACCATGACGTCTCCCGTGTTCTACTCCGTGCTGTACAACGGCACGTATATGCTGCCGAACACGATCCTCGCGATCGTCATCTGCGCGTTGCTGATGAAGCCCGCAGCGAAGCTGCCGAGCGCAGAGTAAAAAAATAATATGGCAGCGCGACAGCGCTGCATTTGTTCCCTGCGCCGCGCAGGGGTGCGATAATAAGGGAGGGGTATCTCTTTTTGAAAAAGAGATACCCCTCCCTTACACCCTCCCAGAGAAAATTTTCATTGCAAGCGAGCAGCTCGAAGAGGTGCGATGCTTGCCGATTGCACTTCCCTGCGCGCGGCGAAGCCGCGTTAGCATTGCTATACGATTTGGCCTACTTCTATCATCCGCTGCCGCTCTGCTCATCTTGTTTTGGTGCAGCCTAATCATCTGACAATGCATATCGTCTTGGTAGTGCGTACTGCGGCGAGCGCCAGCAAAGCCACCTCGGCAGGCAATAGCAAATCTGTACAAGTCCAAAGTAGGCGGAAATTGCGTAAGGCTACCGAATCGCAGGCAAAGCGACAGCGAAGATAGAAGCAAACCAAGTCGTTTAGATACAACACCCGGCAGGCACCTGATTCCGCAGGCCGCGCAGCTCTTCAAGTGCCAATCTGCCAATGCAAAACCTTTCTCTTGGGGTTCCAAAGGGGCCATTCTCTTTTGCGAAAGAGAATGGCCCCTTTGTCCCGTTGCCCTGCGGAGTGCAGGGGAAACACGCTCCCCGCGCAGCGGGAATGTTGTATTTACTTCTTGCGCTCCACCAATTTCTGGTATTGTTCCGAGATCTTTTTTCGAATATTTTCGATCTCGCGGCTTCCTTCCTCCTGCGTGTCGAGGACGAAGTTCTTCGTGCCGAGTTTGAAAAACAGCATGAACGCCTCGGTGACCATGCGGCGGGTCTCGCGGTCGAGGTTTTTATAGGTCTTGAGCATCGCTGCAGCGCTTTTGAGCTTTTCCTCGGTGAGCTCGCTGAGCGTTTTTGCGCCCGAGGCGGTGAAGACGCTGTACAGCGCATCGGCCAGCGCTTCGCGCTGCTGGGTGTTGAGCGAATCGGCCCAGGACGAGAGCGTTTCATCGACGAGCTTTCCCTCGCGGGAGAAGTCGTCGAGGTGGACAAACTGCGTACCCAGCACCTGCCAGGAAAACCCGTCATGCTGGTAAAGGCCGTCATAGGTCGAATGCACGACCTGATAGCGCTTTTCATGCTCCATCAGCATGCCGACGACAGACGTCTGCGGCAGGATGGTATGGATGCGGCTTGCGATGCGCTTGTGGCCCGGCGTCTCGCTGATGTCCCAGGCGAAGCCGGGGCCGTCATTATTATGGACGGCGACGATACGCTCTTGGATCTCGCCGCTGCTCTTCGCCGCGCTGTAAACGGCGAGGTTGCCGCCCTTGGAGTGCCCGCCGATACGGATGGTCTTGTCGCTGTACTGCCGCGCGACGCGCGCGACGTATTCGACCGCCTGCTTCTGCGAGGGGATCTCCTCCAAAAAGCCCATGTTGAGGTCTTCCTTCCACCCCACGATCGTATCGTCCGTGCCGCGGAACGAGATATAGATGCTGCCGTTTCCAAGGTCGATCGTCAGCGCCGCAAACTGCTGCTCGATGGAATCGTCAAGCAGCGCTGTGTAGCCGTTAAGCGTCATATTGCGAAAGCGCGGGCTCGTCATCAGCTTGCGCAGCATTTTCGAGATCGTGTCCGGCACGAGGACACCCATGGGGACGTCCTTCCCGCCATGGCGGGCGAAAAACGCCTCCGCCGCCTCATTCAGCGGCAGGCCGCGCCCGAGCTCGGGAGGCGGCACGATGCCGTCAAAGTCGACAAAGCTCAGCTCTGCCAGAATCAGCGCGTCCACCTCGTTGAACGGCGAAATTTCGAGCGTCAGATCCCCGCGCCAGTCCAGATAATCCATCAGATTTGCCATATCGTTAACCTCCGTCAATGGGTCTCGTTTTCTTTCATCGTATGGCGCGCATAGCCGCTGCGCCACAGCCGCACGGCGCGCACTCGCAGCGCCGCAGGGGTATTTTTCAGCTTTTCCGATGCGACCTCATCCAAAAGCCGCGCAAGCACCGCGCCGATCTCACGCCCGTGGTAGCCGAGGGCGGCGAGGTCTTCCCCGCTGATCTTGAGCTCGTGGATCGAGCAGCACGCGCCCTCTGAAATCAGCTCATCGTAGATTTTCTGTGCTTCGTGCCACAGCGCCTGCGCACGCTCTAATCCCGCGGGCGCTTTCGCGGCATTGTCCGCCTGTTTGGTATAGAGAAGATTCTGCACCGTTTCCGCGCCGAGGCGCGCCATCTCCTTATGGATGGCCGCCCGCTCGGGACGGAACATATCGTCGAAACAGGCGAGCTGCGCGCGTATTCTGTCACGCAGCGCCTTTTCAAAGTGCAGCCGTGCCATGATGTCCTCCGCCATTTGAGCGGAAATCGCCGTGTGACCGTAAAAATGTCCGACACCCTGCTCGTCAAACGTCCGGCACAGGGGCTTACCGAGGTCATGGAAGAGCATCGTCCACCTCAGTTCGCGCTTTGGCGGCACGGCGGCGACAGCGCGCGCCGTGTGACCCCAGACGTCGAAGCAGTGGTGGTAATTGCACTGGTCAAAGCCGACGCAGGGTAAAATCTCCGGAATCGGCACGCCCAGAATGTCTGGAAAGGTCAAAAGCGTTTCCCCCACGTTCTCACCGAGCAGGAGCTTGTTCATCTCCGTGTACACGCGCTCATGCGCAACGTGGGCGAGTAGGCCGCGCGCCTCATGCGCGGCGCGGGCGGTCTCCTTCTCTGCCGCAAAACCGAGCACGGAGCAAAAGCGCACGAGCCGCAAAATGCGCAGCGCGTCTTCCTCAAACCGCCGCTTCGGCTCGCCGACGCAGCGAAGGACGCCTGCTTTCAGGTCTTCCTGCCCGCCGCAGGGGTCGACGAGCGTGCCGTCCGGCGACAAAGCGATGGCGTTGACCGTGAAGTCGCGGCGGGCAAGGTCCTCTTCAATGCTCGTGCCGAACGTGACGGAATCCGGGTGGCGGTTATCCCTGTACGCGCCGTCGCGGCGCATCGTCGTGAGCTCAATGGGCAGTCCCCCGCTCACGACCGTCACCGTGCCGTGCTGCAAGCCCGTCGGGTGCGCCCACTCGCCGAAGAGGCGCAGCACCTCCTGCGGCAGGGCGTCGGATGTCATGTCGTAGTCGGATGGCGCTTTGCCTCGCAGCATTTCGCGCACGCAGCCGCCAACCAGGTACGGCGAATAACCCGCGCCTTGCAGCGTGGTGATGACCGTTTCGACTTCCTTCGGTAAAAAGAGCATGGAACCCTCACAAAAAATCAAATTTTTAGCATTGCACTCCGTTCACCGCTATATTATAATAGAAAATCCATAAAAAGTAAATCTCCTGTGCTCCGCACAAGGAAAGGATTTGATACAATGACTAATCAGAAGGATATTTTCTCCTATCTCGTCCCCGGCAAGTGCGCGCATCTGGCCGGCATCGGCGGCGTTTCGATGAGCCCGCTGGCAGAGGTGCTGCACGGCATGGGCCTCAAGGTCCAGGGCAGCGACATGAACGACGGCCCGTCCGTCGAGCATCTGCGCTCGCTCGGCATCCCCGTGGCCATCGGCCACGCAGCGGACAACCTTGGCGAGTGCGACTTTGTTATCCGCACCGCCGCCATCCACGACGATAATCCCGAGATCTCCGGCGCGGTGACGCGCGGCATCCCCGTTTTCGAGCGCGCGCAGGCTTGGGGCGCTATTATGAAGGGCTACAAAAACGCCCTCTGCATCTCCGGCACGCACGGCAAGACGACGACCACTTCGATGGCGACGCACATCTTCATGGCCGCGCAGAAAGACCCGACCGTCATGATTGGCGGCACGTTACAGCTGCTTCATTCCGGTTATCGCGTCGGCAAGGGCGATACGATCATCGCCGAGAGCTGCGAATACTGCAACTCGTTTTTGAGCTTCTTCCCCACCGTCGCGGTCATTTTGAACGTGGAGGCCGACCATCTTGATTTCTTCAAGGACTTAGCGGATGTGGAGCACTCGTTCCGCCGCTTTGCAGAGCTCGTCCCCATCGGCGGACACGTGGTCGCCAACATGGACGATCAGGGTGCGCGCGATGCGCTCAGGGGCATTTCCCAGCCGATCTTCTGGTTCAGCTATGACGATCCCGCCGCGCAGTGCCGCGCGGAAAACGTCGTCTGGACGGACGGGCTTCCGAGCTTTGACATCTATATCCGCGGCAGTTACTACGCTCATGTTTCCCTGCGCGTGGGCGGCAAGCACAACGTGATGAACGCACTGGCCGCGGCGAGCGCCGCATATCTTCTCGGCGTCAGCGGCGAGGCCGTCGGTCTCGGCCTTGCAACGTTCACCGGCGCGGGCCGCCGCTTTGAGTACAAGGGCAGCTACCACGGTGCGGACGTCTACGACGACTACGCCCACCACCCCGGCGAGCTGCACGCGCTGCTCGAAATGGCGAAGACGCTTCCCTACAAGCGCATCATCTGCGCCTTCCAGCCGCACACCTACACGCGCACGAAGGCGCTGTTTAACGATTTTGTCAAAGAGCTGCGCGTACCCGACGTCGTCGTGCTGGCAGAGATCTACGCCGCGCGCGAGCAGAATGACATCGGCATTTCGTCTATGGACCTGAGCCGCGAGATCCCCGGATCCGTTTACTGCCCTACGCTCGACAAGGTGACTGCCGCGCTCGCGCGCATCGCCTGCCCGGGCGACCTTATTTTGACCGTCGGCGCGGGCGATATATTCAAGGCCGGCGAAAAACTGCTGAAAGAAGAGAAATAAAGCAACATGGAAATCTCCCCGATCTATCACAATTCCCGCCCCGAGGGTAAGCTGCCCGCGCAGGAAGCGGCAGCGTTCGACTTTCTGGATTCCCTCGGCATCGACTATGAGCGCGTGACCCACGAGCTGGCCGACACGATGGAAAAATGCGACGACGTCTCCGCTGTGCTCGGCGTGGACGTGTGCAAGAACCTCTTCCTCTGCAACCGGCAGAAGACGAATTTCTACCTTTTATGTATGCCGCCGCACAAGGCGTTTCATACGAAGGACTTGAGCCATCAGATTGGCTCGGCCCGCCTGTCGTTCGCGCCGGAAGAGCAGCTTTGGGACTTGCTGCACTGCACGCCGGGTTCAGCGACGATCCTCGGCCTGATGAACGATGATGAAAACCGCGTGCAGCTGCTCATCGACAAGGAGACCTATGAGGCGGAGTACTTCTCCTGCCACCCGTGCCTCTGCACCTCGACCATCAAGCTCAAAACGAGCGACGTCAAAAATATGCTGCTGCCGAAAGTGCACCACGAGCCCATCGTCGTGGAGCTGTAAGAGGAAAAATCAAGCAAAAAAGGTTCCGAAGAGACTTCTTCGGAACCTTTTATATGAGCTCTTTTACTGTAAGGTATATCAGCTTGTCAATGTCCGCGTCAGAGCAGGTACAGACGCTGGCGGTGTAGTCGGGGAACGGTTCGAGCACGAAAACGCGCTCATTCGGGAAGCTCGGCACTTCCCTGTCCCGCAATGCGACGGCGCTGATCCCCGCGCGCTTGCAGCGGCTCTCCCGCTGCACCCAGAGGCGCCAGAAATCGGTGTCATTTGCCGCGTGAAAGCGCGTGCGCATCGCGCCGCTCACAGGGCGAAGACACTCGATATCCGCGCCGATTGGCTCGTTGTGAACAGCCAGCAGCGCAGCGCCGCGCGTGTGGCTCAGGCTGAAATGAACGTCCGGATGCGAAGCAAAGTACGGCTTGCCGTGCTCGCCGCAGGAAAGCTGCGGTAAGTCCTCCAAGCCGTAAAGTTCATGCAGTGCACGGCAGAGCAGCGCGTAGGCGCAGAGGGGTTCCGATGTTTTGATGCGGTCTTGCCGCTCAGGTGGCAGAAAACGCGCGAGCGCGGACCGTTCCGCTTCTGAGAGCGGTCGATCTAATTTTACCGCATACAACCGGATATTCACGATGTTCCGCCCCCTTTGCGCAGCGATTCCTGCGGAAATTATAGGAGAAATGGCACGGTCTGTCAAATTTCCTCCGCGCAGAAAAATTCTTTTGGAATTTTTCCGTCAAAAAAGAGGAAAGTAACTATTTTCGGCGTATATATCCATTGACAACAAAAGTTCCGTGCGCAGAAGTGAGAAAGGAGGACACCATGGCCTTTGACCGTCAGTTTTTGGACGAGCTCATCGCCCGCAACGACATTGTCGACGTTGTCAGCAACTATGTCTCGCTGACGAAAAAGGGCGCGAACTACTTCGGCCTCTGCCCCTTCCACAATGAAAAGACCGGCTCGTTCTCCGTCTCGCCCGATAAGCAGATCTGCTATTGCTTCGGCTGCAAAAAAGGCGGCGGCGTCATCAACTTCATCATGGAGGAGGAGAACCTTTCCTTCCCCGATGCGGTGCGCTTTCTCGCACGGCGCGCGAACATGCCCGTGCCGGAAGAAGAGCACAGCGACGAGAGCCGGCTGCGTTCGCGCATCCTGTCGCTCAACCGCGACGCGGCGCGCTTTTACTACGATCAGCTCTACTCGCCCAAGGGTGCGCCGGTGCTCGAGTATATGAAAAACCGCAAGATCACGCGGCGCAATGCAACGAACTTCGGTCTCGGCGCATCGGCGGACGAGTGGGACGGCTTACTGACCGCGATGCGGAAAAAGGGCTATGGCGACGGCGAGCTGCTTGCCTCGGGTCTTGCCATCCGCGGCAAAAACGGCGGGCTGTACGACAAATTCCGCAAGCGCCTCATCTTCCCCATCATCGACGTGCGCGGCGATGTGCTGGGCTTTGGCGGGCGCATCATCAGCAAGGACGATCCGGGCGCGAAGTATATGAACACGCCCGAGACCATCGTTTACAGCAAGCGGCGCGTTTTATACGGGCTGAACCTGGCCAAAAAGAGCAAGCGCAGCAACATTATTTTGGTCGAGGGCAACATCGACGTCGTGATGCTGCATCAGGCGGGATTCGACAATGCTTGCGCCTCGATGGGCACAGCGCTGACGACGGAGCAGCTGCAATTACTCAGTCGCTACACGAAGGAGATCGTGCTCTGCTACGACAACGACGACGCGGGCAAGGTCGCGACGCAGAAGGCGCTGACGCTTCTCAATAACACCGACTTTCAGGTCAAGGTGCTCGAGCTCCCCAAGCGGCTCGTCGACGGAGAGTACATCAAACAGGACGCGGATGACTTCATCAAGTTCCAGGGTAAGGACGCCTTTGAGCATCTGCTTTCCGGCAGCGAGAGCGGGATGGACTTCCGCATGGCGCAGCTCAAGTCAAAGTTCGACCTCAAAAGCGACGAGGGACGTATCGGCTTTGCCGAAGCGGCAGCAGGATTGCTCTCCACAGTGCCGAACGCGGTTGAGCGCGAAATTTACACCGTGCGCGCGTCCGAGGCCGCAGGCATCACGCCCGACGCGATGAAGCTCGAGGTCGAGCGCGCGCGAAAACGCGCCCGCTACAAGGAAAGGCGCGAGCAGGAGCGGCGGGACCTGAATCCCGCGGCGTCCGCCCAGCCGCGCGAGCGGTCGATCCGCTACACCGACCTTCGCTCGGCGCTTGCCGAAGAAGGCGTGCTGCGGCTTTTGACACTGGACGATTCCCTCTTTGGCGAGAATCCGCCGATCCGGGAAGAGGACTTCTCCTCTCCCCTCCTGGGCCGGTTCTTCACGGCGCTGCGCGCGCAGCTGCGCGAGAGCGGGCAGGTGAACATCCCAGCGCTGGCGGAATTTTTCACGTCGGAGGAGATCAGTCATCTGATCGGCATTTTGCAAAAGCCGGAATCGCTCAAAAACGGCGCACAGGCGCTGAAGGACTACTGCACTATCATTTTAGACGAAGCGCACAAGCGCGCGGCCGTCAACGAAGACCCCCTGATGGCCGCGATGGAAAAGAATAAATATAAGGGTAACGGAGGAAAGCAAACATGGAAGAAAAACAGCTGACCAGCAGAGAGCTGGAGGAACAGGCCAACGCGCTGCTCGCCGAGGCGGATTTTGAGGAGATCAATCTGCCGAAGAAAGCGAAAAAGGCCGCAGCGGCCAAGAAAGCGAACGAGGATACCGCGCAGGCGGAAAAGCCCGCGGAGAAGTATCCCCCGCTGGATGAAAAGCTGGTCGCCTCCCTGCCCGCGGCGGCGCTGCTGCAGGGCAACGAAAAGCTCATGGAGATTTTTGCCAAGGGCAAAGCCAAGGGCAAGCTCAACTCCAGCGACCTGATGGAGACCATCGACGAGATGAACCTTGAGAGCGAGCAGCTCGACCAGATCTACGACTCGCTCGAAACGCTCGGCATCGACATCGGCACCGCCGAGGCCATCGACAGCAGCATCGACGATGTGGAGCCGCCGATGGAGGAGATCGCCGAGATCGAAGAGGAAGAGCTCGTCGACCCGAACGAGCTGGTCGACAGCTTCTCGACTGACGACCCCGTGCGCATGTACCTCAAGGAGATCGGTAAGGTGTCGCTGCTGTCGGCGGACGAGGAAATTTCGCTCGCGACCGCGATGTCCGCGGGCGTGGAGGCCAAGCAGAAGCTCGAAGAGGCCGAAAAGAACGGCACGGAGCTGAGCGAAGAGGAAATGAAGGCACTCAAATCTGCCGTCAAGAAGGGAGAGCGCTCCAAGCAGCGCCTGGCCGAGGCAAACCTGCGTCTCGTCGTGTCCATCGCTAAGTGCTACGTGGGCCGCGGCATGCTGTTCCTCGACCTCATTCAGGAGGGCAACCTCGGCCTCATCAAGGCCGTCGAAAAGTTCGACTACACCAAGGGCTACAAGTTCTCGACCTACGCGACGTGGTGGATCCGTCAGGCCATCACTCGCGCCATTGCTGACCAGGCGCGCACCATCCGTATCCCCGTTCATATGGTCGAGACCATCAACAAGGTCATCCGCGTGTCCCGTCAGCTCTTGCAGGAGCTCGGCCACGACCCCTCTCCCGAAGAGATCGCCGCCGAGATGGACATGCCCGTCGACAAGGTGCGCGAGATCCTGAAGATCGCGCAGGAGCCCGTCTCCCTCGAAACGCCGATCGGCGAAGAGGAAGACAGCCACCTTGGCGACTTCATCCCCGACGAGGGTGCGAGCGAGCCGAGCGAGGCCGCGTCGTTCACGCTGCTGCAGGAGCAGCTTGTCGATGTGCTCTCCACCCTCACCCCGCGTGAGGAGAAAGTCTTGAAGCTGCGCTTCGGCATCGAGGACGGCCGTCCCCGCACGCTCGAAGAGGTCGGCAAGGAGTTCAACGTCACGCGCGAGCGCATCCGCCAGATCGAAGCCAAGGCGCTGCGCAAGCTCCGTCACCCCAGCCGCAGCAAGAAGCTCAAGGACTTCCTGAACTAAGCCAATAACGACAAATAGAGGGCACACCCTTCAGGCGTTTACAGCGTCTGGATGGTGTGCCCTTTTTCATGCAAAGCGACGTGCCGTGCATTGCACATACGGCATAGTCAGCGGGCAGAATATAAGTTATTCTGTTCAATAATTAAACCTACAAAACAGATTTCATCGTAATGTTTGTGCCTGTTTCAACGCATAAATCATAGAATCGATACCTAATAGTGTCGTATAGCTACTGTTGGTTTTTCTGAAAGCGGGCGTGTAATAAACATTGTTTTCAGCATCAAAACAGAATTTTTCAGCAGTTAGTTCTTCTATCTCACGTGCCAATAGATTACTTCCATAGAAGCGGCGGAGAAAGTCGATTCCCGCACACATGGCAGCGACAGGTTTCTTTTCGCTAATAAAATGTGTGACGCACGTTTTTATCACATTGGAGTCTCTATAATTGTTCAATAAACCAATTCCACCGGGTATGATCAATGCATCGTATTCTGCAAAATCAACCTCATGAATATCTTTAATGCGTCCCCTGCCGATGCGGGCTGCTTCTATAAGGATATTCCGCTTTTCTGCCATCTGTTCTGTCAGGTGGTTAACAGACTGAAAGGAAACATTTTCTGCGACAGGAGTGTAATCACACCCATATTTATCAAGCGCTGCATACGTCAGAATTACTTCTTCTATACATGAACCATCACCGAGGCCACAGCCTGCTAATAAAACTAAATACTTCATTTGTTTTCACCTCCACAACTCACGGTTTGCCAACGACTTCTTACTGATAATCATAGCATATAAAGCGACTTGCATCAACGCCTTCTTCATGGTAAATCAGCGACCTTTTTATGAACACCGTTCTGTTTTGCCTGTTCACTCGCCGCCCTGCGCCGTTCTCGATAAAGTGGAATGTGATCTCTGCCAGTACCTCTCCGGCGAAGAAAAGTATTCTCAACTCTTCGAATGCTTTGGCCGCGACGCGACATCCGTCCACTGCTTTCTCAATGCAGAAGGTCTGCCGATCCCGGTAAAGAAATATTTTCCAGCGCTTGACGCGATCTTGCGCCAAAAAGACCCGCCTCAGTAAGGCGGGTCTTTTTGATTGAGCTCTGTCAAAAACCGTCCCAGTGCGGGGTTCTGGTTGCCGCTCTGCCAGGCGGCGATGATCTCTTCCTCCTCCCCTTCGCCCACGAGCGGGACGAAGACGAGGTTGTCGGCATTGTAAAGGCGGTCGGTGCAGTAGTCGGGCAGGAGTGAGATCCCCTCCTCCGCCGCGACCATCATCAGGATGCTTTCGGTGTCCGCCGAGCGGAAGAGAATGTTCGGCTTGTAGCCCGCCTCGGCGTAGCGCTGCATGAAAAAGGCGTCGCCGTAGGAATCGGGCGCGGCGTCGGGCGACATATATAAGATGTTCTCCCCGCGCAGCTCTTGCCGCGTGAGCTGGCGGCGCTGCGTGAGCGGATGGCCCGCATAGAGCGCGACAACGAGCCGAGCCTTTTCGACCGTCTGAAACGTGACGCCCTCCTGTGTGCGCAGGTTTGTCGAGTCCCAAGTGAAGACGATGTCATACTCCTGATGGAGTAACCCCGCGGCCAACACATCCGTCGAGCAGCGGTAGAAGGTGATGAGAACGTTGCTGTTCTTCTGGTGGAAGTGGCGCATCAGGACCGAGAGGTCGCTGCGCTCGTAGCCGCGCACGTAGCCGACGCGCAGCGTGCCGGTCAGGCCCGTCGCCGCGTCGTGCACGCGCTCCTGCGCGCGGCTCATGCGCTCTAAGATCGCTTTTGCGTCCAAAAGAAACGACTTGCCCGCGCTCGTCAGGCTTACAGGGCGTGTGCTGCGGTCGAAGAGCTCGCAGCCGAGCGTCTGCTCAAGCTGCTGGATCTGCTGCGTCACCGCGGTCTGCGAGATGTAATACTGCTCCGCCGCCTTTGTGAAGCTCCGGTGCTCCGCGGCGGAGACAAAATAGCGTAGCTGATTGCGATTCATGTACTCATTTCCTCATAACATAAGTTTTGCTTATTATATCATCCGATAATCGGTCTTGTAAAGCCCATCTTCCTGCGGTAAGATAAGCACATCGTTCATAAATCTTTTACAAATGAGGTCGATCAACATGAAACGCGAATCGTTCCGCTCCCGCCTAGGCTTCCTGCTCGTCAGCGCGGGCTGCGCCATCGGCATCGGCAATGTCTGGCGCTTCCCCTATGTGACGGGCAAAAACGGCGGCGGCTATTTTGTTCTCTTTTACATTCTGTGCCTGCTCATCATGGGCGTTCCCGTGCTGACGATGGAGCTGGCCGTCGGCCGCGCGAGCCACAAGAGCGCGATCCTCGCCTACAAGACGCTCGAAAAGCCCAAGTCCAAGTGGCACATCCACGGCTGGTTCTGCCTGATCGGCTGCTACCTCTTGATGATGTACTACACGACGGTTTCCGGCTGGATGGTGAGCTACTTTGGCAGGTTCCTGACCGGCAAGTTCTACTCCGGCATGCCCGCGGAGGACGCGTCCGCCGTGTTCGGCCAGCTGCTGTCCGATCCAGTCGAAATGGGTATTTTAGCAGTCGCTATCGTCATCGTCGGCTTCATCGTCTGCTCGTTCGGCCTGCAAAAGGGCCTTGAGCGCGTGTCCAAAGTGATGATGATCGCGCTGCTCGCGCTCATCCTCATTCTCGCCGTTCACAGCCTGACGCTCTCCGGCGCGGCAGAGGGCATGAAGTTCTACCTGCTCCCCTCGATGGATTCCATCCGCGAAAACGGCCTGCGCAGCCTCATCACCGATGCGATGAATCAGGCCTTCTTCACGCTCTCTCTCGGCATTGCGGCGATGGAGATTTTCGGCAGCTACATGTCCGACGATCACACCCTCGCCGGTGAGTCCATCCGCATCTGCGCGCTCGATACCTTCGTTGCGCTCATGGCCGGCACGATCATCTTCCCCGCGTGCTTCTCCTACGGCGTAGCGCCCGACAATGGCCCGTCCCTCCTTTTCGTCACGCTGCCGCAGGTGTTCGTCAACATGGCGGGCGGCCGCTTCTGGGGCACGCTCTTCTTCCTCTTCATGATTTTTGCCAGCATGTCGACAGTGCTGGCGGTGTTTGAAAACATCCTCGCCGTCTGCATGGATACCTTCGGCTGGAGCCGCAAGAAGGCCGTGCTCATCAATGGCGTGCTGCTGATGCTCCTGAGTCTTCCCTGCGTGTTCGGCTACAACATCTGGAGCGACTTCCACCCCATTCTCGGCAAGGACGTGCTCGACAGCGAGGACTTCCTTGTGAGCAACCTCCTGCTGCCCATCGGCTCGCTCGTGTATCTGCTGTTCTGCGTCACGAAGTGGGGCTGGGGCTTTGACAAGTATCTCGCCGAGGCCAACAAGGGCGCGGGCATCAAGCTCTCGCCCAAGCTCAAGCCCTATTTCCAGTGGGTGCTGCCGATCCTGATCGTCATCATCCTGCTCCAAGGCCTGCTGTAAATTTGCTATTCTCTCATCTCTCATATCTCTCAAAAGGGAAAAGCCGCAGTGAAATTCATTGCGGCTTTTCCCTTTTTCCGCTTCCATCGCAATTATGAACTCCGTGTAAATTCGCACATAACTCGTAAATAAATTTATATAAATCTATTGACAAAGTTTTTTCTCGTGCTATGATAGCATCCAGAAAGAAAAAGAACCCCAAGGAGGCGCATGATGAAAAAAAACCTGTACAGTCTGACGCTGTCAGATGATGTGGTGCGCGAGGTTGACGCGCTGGCCCACCGGATGGGCACGAACCGTTCGGCGCTCGTCAACCAGATTTTGGCCGAGTACGTCTCCGTGCCGACGCCCGAGCGCCGCTGGAACGATATTTTCGAGGCCATCGAAGAGCTGATGACGCCCACGCGCGAGCTGGTGCCGTTCTTCGCCCCCGGCTCGTCCACGATGTCGCTCAAGTCGAGCTTATCGTACAAATACCGCCCCACGGTCAAGTACGAGGTCGACCTGAGCAATGGCGACGCCCAGACGATGGGCACGCTGAACATCGTGTTCCGCACGCAGTCGGCGGCGCTGATCTCCGCAATGACGAGCTTCTTCCGGCTCTGGGTGCAAATCGAAGACAAGTGCCTCGCACCGCTTCTCGGCAGCTCCATTTCCTGCGCGCTGTACGACGGGCGCTTCGTCCGTCCGCTCGCGATGCCGCGCGGAAAGGCGCTGACTGCCGATGATGTCGCCGGTGCGATCAGCGCTTATGTCCAGCTCTTCGACCGGCTGCTCAAGGGCTATCTCGACGGCTCGCTCTCCGCGAGCGATGTTGAAATGGCCTACCGCGGCGATCTGCGAAGCAGAACACTGCTGATTTAATCACTTAATTGTAAAAAACACGAATTTGAGGTGAACTTGAATGAATGCTGAAAAATATACGCAAAAGGCTTTGGAAGCCGTCAAAACCGCGCAGAACATGGCGCAGGAAAACGGCAACCAGTATGTAACGACCGAACATTTGCTCTATGCTCTGCTCGATCAGGACGGCGGACTGATTGGGTCACTGTTCGGTAAGATGGGCGTCGATTGCGACGGCTTACTCTCCGAGCTCGACACGCTGATCCGCAATCTGCCCCGCATCTCCGGCGGCAGCGGCGAGGTGTACGCCTCGCCCGAGGTCGGCAAGATCCTGAACCTTGCCGAAAAGACCGCCGAAAAGCTGCACGACGAGTATCTCTCCGTTGAGCACCTGATGCTCGCCATCTTCTCCGAGGGCTCGCAGAGCGTGCGCCAGCTGCTCTCCGACCATGGCATCACGAGAAGCCGCTTCTCCGATGAGCTTGCGAAGGTCAAGACCTCCCCCGTGACGAGCGACAATCCCGAGGATTCCTACGACGCGCTCAAGAAGTACGGCACGGACCTCGTCGAGCGCGCCCGCACGAAAGAGCTTGACCCCGTCATCGGCCGTGACGCAGAGATCCGCAACGTCATCCGCATTCTGTCGCGTAAGACGAAGAACAACCCCGTGCTCATCGGCGAGCCGGGCGTCGGCAAGACGGCCATCGC
>ERZ1673696.665-NODE-665-length-35250-cov-4.896377_pt1 | contig 35250 bp, 27 predicted proteins | sample MGYA00580226_ERZ1673696 | MGnify/ENA primary metagenome ERZ1673696 (study PRJEB41218, sample SAMN15661743) | gut metagenome | host: Homo sapiens | place: Canada: London | collected 2015-08-20/2019-03-30 | study: EMG produced TPA metagenomics assembly of... | reverse complement strand
CGCCACACTGGCTCTGCAGGAAGCGCTGCGTGCCTGTGCCGGAAAACCCGGTTCCATTTTAAAATTAGGCGGCGGTACGCTCCATTTTTACAAGGAATTTGCGTTTGAAAAAGAATATTACATTTCTAACAATGATTACAGCAAAAAATCTATTATTTTTCCTTTAATCGGTATGAAGGATATCACCATTGACGGTGAGGGTGCTGAACTGTTCTTCCACGGCACAGTGCTTCCCTTTGTGATCGACCATAGCGAAGACATAACCATAAAAAATCTTTCGGTGGACTACCCTCATCCTTTCTTTTTTCAGGCCTGCATAACTGCAGCGGATGAAAATAATTTAGAGCTTACCTACGACACTGAGGAATTCTCCGCCGAAGTACGCAACGATGAAATCGTATTTTTCAGCAAAAGCGACGGCTGGGAAATCGCAAAAGACAAACTGCTCGCCTGTGAATGCGAAGCGGATACCAAAGCTCCGTCGGCCTATATCTCACCTTACTTCGCTTACTTCAAAGACGCAGATGACGGCTCTTTTTTAAGCGGAATGTACCGCTATGTAAAACCCCTACAGCTTGCACCGGGAAAAATTCGTCTTACCGGCGAAATAAAACATAAACACACAGTAGGCAATATGTGGGTATGTACGTTTGCCGGCAGAGAAAATCCCGGGATCTTCGGTAACCGCTCCAAAAATATTCTCATAGAGAATGTTACTTTGTACCATACGGCATCTATGGGAGTCATTTGTCAACTGTGTGAAAATGTTACCATGGAAAAATTGCGTACAGTCATCCGCCCCGATTCAGGCCGCTACCTTTCCGTAAATGCGGATTCTACGCATTTTGTCAACTGTACCGGAGCAATTCGCTATGAATCCTGTACTTTTACCAATATGCTGGATGACGCTGGAAACACGCACGGAAACTATACACGCTTTGTACAAGTGCTTGACGCCCACTCTCTGTTGACTACCTTCGGTCATTTCCAGCAAAAGGGAATTAACCTGTATGATAAGGGCGATCAGGTGCATATTGTAGATAATCTTTCCATGCAGGCACTGGCAACCCTTACGGTAAAGGATTCCTTACTTCTTTCCGGCGATTATATCCGCCTGGAATTTGAAGAAGAGCTTCCCGTCATGCAAAATGGCTACGTAATCGAAAACTTTACCAAAATGCCGGAACTTTATATCAACAATTGCGTATGCGGCCATAATCGGCCCAGAGGCTTTTTGCCCGGGACCTGGCGTAAAACAGTGATCACCAACAACACGTTCTTTAACATGATGTGCGGCCTGCACTTTACCGGTGATGCCAATGACTGGTTTGAGAGCGGACCGGTAAACGACGTACTGGTAAAGGGAAATAATTTCAAAAATTCTGCCTATACCGGTGGGGCGGCTATTATTATCTCTCCTCACATCAAAGGAGATGCCGCACCTTTCCATAAAAATATCAAAATTGAAGAAAATACCTTTGAGCTGCATGAAGAACGCTTTCTTTCGGCACAATATGCTGAAAACCTGATCATGCGCAACAATAAATTTATAAAAAACCTTGCGTTTCCGTCCCATAACAAAGTGGGAGAAAACGGTATAAGCTTAAAGAACTGCAAAAACATTTCTGCAGAACTGCCTGAAAAAATATAATGAAAGAACTCCCACAGGATCCCTATGGGAGTTTTTCTGCTTATAACAATACAATAAAGAAAGGATACCAGCGTATGGATACGATAAAAATCCAACACGGAAACACCAAAATAATCGCTCACAGGGGGCTCAGCGGGATCGAGTGTGAAAACACCTGCGCCGCATTTGTTGCCGCCGGCAACAGAGATTATTTCGGTATAGAAACCGACGTACATAAAACTGCCGACGGAAAATATATTATCATCCACGATGATGAAACAGGCCGCGTTGCAGCAGAAAACCAAAACGTAGAAAAAACAGCTTTTGACCAGCTCCGTTCCATACAGCTATTGGATAAGGACGGCGTACCGCGCGGAGATCTTTGTCTTCCGGCACTTTCTGAATATTTGAGAATATGTAAAAAATATAAGAAAACTGCAGTATTGGAACTAAAAAATCTTTTTTTAAAACAAGAGGTGCAGGCTATCGTTCAAATTGTTAAAGAAACCTATGATATGCATCGGCTCATATTCATATCGTTCGATTATCAAACTTTGGTTTTTCTGCGTGAACTGGAGCCCGACGCCGCAATACAGTTTCTTTGCTTTTGCGAAATTAATGACGAGCTTATTCAAAAGCTGAAAAAATATAATTTCGATTTAGATATCTATTTCGAACGGCTGAATACAGACGCCATCGAGCTGTTGCATAGCCGCGGCATTAAACTCAATTGCTGGACAGTTGACGATCAAACCGCTGCGGAACGTCTGGCTGCTGCCGGCGTAGACTATATAACAACAAATATCTTGCAGTAAAACAAAGATCTGTCTTTCCGATTCCAGCAGATTTTTTGGAATACGCCTGCCTATATTTACAGCGCATACCAATTTTACAAACAAAAAAATGTCCGTAAATACGGACATTTTTTTATCTTTATACAGCCTACAGTTCCAAATACATATCGCCTTTTTTGATCCATCCGGCTCTGCGCATTCCCTCGGATATCACCAAAGACAGTACAGCCGGAAGAACCAGGCACATCAGCACGATTTTCAAAAGAGCAAACCAGTCAAAACCGCCGTTCATCATATACATCCACATACCGGCCGGTCCTACCAAACCACAGGTGCCCATACCGGCAAACACGCCGGCGCCGTTTTCTACGGTAAGCAGTGTAGCGGCGATCGGCCCTAAAATAGCCGAAGCAAGCGTCGGAGGAATCAAAATCAAGGGATGCTTTACGATATTCGAGATTTGCAGCATGGATGTCCCCAGTCCCTGGGCAAGAAAACCGCTGAAACCATTCTCCCTCCAAGAGGAAACCGCAAAGCCCACCATCTGGCAGCAGCACCCTACCGTTGCCACCCCGGCCGCTAAGGCAATGCTGGAGCCCTCCGTAAACAGTGAGGCATCAAATACGACGACCGCAATAGCCGCGCTGGAAATCGGCGCCGTAAGCGCAAGCCCCATAACTACCGAAACAATAATACCCATCAGGACCGGATGCAGGCCCATGGCGGCGCCCAGTTCCATACCGATCCAATCACAGAAGCGGTCGATATACGGACCGGTAAAAATACCAACGGCACCACCTGTGATCAGGCTGACAGAAGGAACCAGCAGAATATCAAACCGTGTTTTGCCGGCGATCAGCTGTGACAGCTCCGCACCTACCAACGCCGCCAAATATGCGCCAATAGGTCCGCCGCCTTCCACATAACCGACAGCGCCGCAAACTGCAGCGGAAAAAATCACCAACGGTTTTGCCTTTAATCCGGTAGCAATTGCTACACCGATCGCACCGCCGACAACATACCCGTTCTTTGCGTAATTACTCAATCTGGTAAAAAACTCCACGCCTGTCCACGAACCAATCTGGCCGATGATCGTCCCGATCAGCAGCGTTGCAAAAACACCCAACGCCATTGCGCTGAAGGCATCGATAAACCACCTTTTGGCCAAACGCGCAAAAATATTATCACCCTTTTTTCCCATAAAAACACCTCATTCATTCTTTAGTTGATGAAATATATAATTGACAAGTGAAAATTTCAAATCGCCGATATCCGAACTGACAAGCACCGCATCTTTTTCTCCGCCCTCAATCACAAGCCCGGCATACCAGCCGATTTCTCCGCTCTCGGTAGTACCGGTCTGTGCAGTACCAGTCTTAGCCGCGATACGCATCGAATCCATCAATCCTCTTGTTCCGCTTTTACCGGTACCGTTTTTAGCGGTATTTTCCAGTATCTCGCGTACTGTCAGCACAGTAGAAGAGGGAAATACATTTTGTTTGTATACCTTGGCTTCCGTCGTCTTTACCGGTTCTAACTCTCCCTTTTCGTTCGTTGTGCAGATGCTTTGGACAATATACGGCTGCATAATCGTTCCGCCGTTACCAAAAAGCGAAAAAGTACTGCACAGCTGCAGAGGCGCAAACAGCATTTCCCCTTGACCGAAACCGGTATCCGCCAGCAATTTTTCACTGTCAAGTGTATCAAAGGAATTGGCCAGCTGTGATTTTTTAACGGAAAGATCAAACGGAATGCTTTCTCCCAAACCGATTCTGGCAGCGTACTCGATCATCTTCTCTTTTCCTACGCGCATAGCCAGCCAGCCGAAATAAATATTATCCGACCAAGTCAGCGCCCGCTTCATAGTCAGCGGCCCCTTATCCCCCGCGCTCCGAAAAGCTTCTCTGACGATATAATGCGACCAATTGCTTCCCGCCGGCCGCCAGCGATCCTTTTCATAAGTATAATATTGGATTTCACTTTCATAAGGAAAAACTGTGGTAGTGCTTACACTGCCGGTATCCAATCCAATAAGGGCCATAATCGATTTAAAGATTGATCCCGGGGGGTAAGTTCCCTGGACATTTCGATTCAGCAGCGGCGTCTGCGCATTGGTAAAAAGATCTCCGTAATCGGTAGCCTTATCAAAAGCATAAATATTGGCGTCATAGCTGGGGTAACTCACCAGCGCCCTAACCGCGCCAGTGACCGGATCCACGATATTTGCCGTGCCGGTAGAAGAATTTTGATATACTTCCGCCATTTTATCCGTCACATTTTTCTGCAGAAGAATATCTACGGTAAGTACAAGGTCATACCCATCTCTGGCAGGTTTTTCATATAAAACGGTTTTGGTTTTACTGTCATCGGAAAGCAGATAAATCTGCATCCCATTTTCCGGCTGAAGGTATTCATCATAAGCCAATTCCAATCCGCTGCGTCCTACGCGCGTTCCCTCCAGCAAATTCTTATATTTTTCATTTTCCCGATCCTCTACCGTAACAGGTGTTGAATACCCCAGTGTCTGCGCCAGTGCATTTCCATAGGGATAATAACGGATTGGTGTAATGGAATTTCGATCGACCTTGACCCCCTCTATCGCCAACAGCGCATCCTCCTGCTCCTGCGAAAGCTCTCCTTTAAACATCGTAGCAAATATTGCCGTACTTCCGGTAGACTTTTCATACGCTTGCCGAACCTGCGCCGCATCTTCGCCCAATATTTTAGCAATTTGATCGGCAATTTCTCCGGCACGCGCCTCCACCTTTGCCTTTTCGGCATAAACAGTAATGGCATAGTCGTTTTGAACGATCACACGGCCGTCGCGATCAAATATTTCGCCCCGTTTTCCCTTCAACGTGCTGGAATAGATTCTGTCATACCAGTTCATTCCCGTTACTACATTGGCAGGAGTCCAGGCCACAAGATAAAACTTGGTTTTTTTATAAACCTCCAGCTGCATCTCATAGGTAAAGGTACCGTATTCAGAAGAAGTAAACGTAGCCGTATAATCATAGGATTTGGAATTTCCGTTATCTACCGAAGCGCCCCTCTCTACAGTTACCGTCTGAATTTTGAGCATATCATATACCTTTTTATGGTATTCCACAAACTCTTCATAGCTGACCCTCCCCTGCGAACCGGGGGTTAGCATATCGTACATCTGCTTATAATCAAACCGGCAAAAAGCATTTAAGTACGCCGTAGCGGCACCGTCAAAGGAATTTCCTCCGCAGGAGGTACAAAGTGCCACAAGAATGACCGCGGCGGCACATAGAAAAAAAAGCTTACAAAGGAACCGCTTCATTTACTGCCCTCCCTAATAAGCTCTTGTAGCTGTTCTATTGTATAAGTATTTCCAAAAAAATCCGTAAATGTGCCGTTTTCTGCACGCTCAATTGCGCCATATTTTCCATTCATCACATTTCGATTTTCATCAATAAATAAAAGATACGTTTTTCCGTTTTCAAATTCCGCGGCATTTGGATAAACCACGCTATATTTCTGCGCTCTTTGTGATTTTGTTCCCTGAAATAACGCGTTTCCGCCATACTGCGGAAGAGTAAACACATCACTTACACTGCCCTTCAGTACCGTAACCGGCGTAAATTCCACGGGAGTATATACCTCTATATTATTATCAGCCAACTGATTGGAAACGATTTTTCCCCGTCCGGAAACCGTTGCCGCTACAATATACTCAGCATCCAGCATATCTTCCACGGAGGCCGGCTGATAGGCAGTTTTTACAGTAAGCTTTATACCCGGTATCGGCAAATACAGGGAAATCTGCGGATAGATAAAATACCCAATCGTAAACACAAGAATAAAAATGATAACGCTGTACAGGGAAGCCGGCCTTTTATCAACACGTTTAATGCTCTTTTCTTCATTTTCCATAATGCCGCCTCCTAAACCAGATTATTAAAAATTATAGCATTATTCCCCCCTGTTGTCAACGAGAATACCCCTGGCGCCGCCGAATCCAGGCCAAACCGCATACCGAAAATTTTTACTTTACAAAGCAGTAAGAAATATATATAATATAAACAATAATGAAAACCCGCTTTAGCAGGACAAGTCTCGCGGCAGAGGCTTTTTCAGAGAGTGCAGTCCGGTGAAAATGCACATTGTCCGCCGCAGCAGATATCCCCTGTCAGGGGCATTGCCGAACAAGCAGTAAGCAATGATGCCAGCCGCACATTACGCGGCACCGTATGTTTGTACGCGCTATTTGGTGGTTTTATGCCTTGTGCTTTTTTCCAAATGCACAAGGCTTATTTTTTACGGAGGTATTATCGATGTATAAAAAAGTTGACGCCGGCCTCAATTTTATTGACCGGGAAAAAGAGATTCTTACCTATTGGAAGAAACATGATATCTTCAGGCGCAGCACTGAAAAAAATGAAGGCGGCCCTGAATTTACGTTTTATGACGGTCCCCCTACGGCCAACGGAAAACCGCATATCGGCCATATTTTAACGCGCGTTATTAAGGACATTATCCCACGCTACCGCACAATGAAAGGATATCACGTACTGCGTAAGGCCGGCTGGGATACCCACGGTCTGCCGGTAGAGCTTGAGGTGGAAAAACAGCTTGGCATCAGCGGGAAACCGCAGATCGAAGAGTTTGGTATTGAGCCCTTCCTTCAGCGCTGCAAGGAAAGTGTTTGGAAGTACAAAGGCGAATGGGAAAAGATGAGTGACCGTGTAGGGTATTGGGTAGATATGGAACACCCTTACGTCACATATGAAAACGATTATATTGAAAGTGAATGGTGGGCCTTAAAGACCATTGCCGAAAAGGGTTTGCTGTATAAAGGCCATAAAGTCGTTCCCTACTGTCCCCGCTGCGGAACGGCACTTTCTTCTCACGAGGTGGCGCAGGGCTACAAAGACGTAAAAGAGACCAGCGTTTTTGTTGCTTTTAAAGTAAAAAATGAAGAAAACACCTATCTGCTTGCGTGGACGACTACCCCTTGGACGCTTCCTTCCAACGTAGCGCTTTGCGTAAACGCCAAGGAGGATTACGTATACGCCGAAAAAGACGGCCGCATCTACATTGCCGCTTCTGCTCTATTGGAAAGTGCCCTCGGCGAAGGCTGCACCGTTTTAAAAACCGTAAAGGGCAGCGAACTGTGCGGTATGGATTACCAGCCGCTTTTTGACTTTGCCAAAACCGATAAACGTGCCTGGTATGTAGTTGCCGATGACTATGTAACGCTTGACGCCGGATCCGGCATCGTGCATATCGCCCCCGCCTTCGGTGAGGATGACGCCCGGGTGGGTCGCGAAAACGATTTACCCTTTGTCCAATTAATCAATGCCCAGGGCCGATTCGTTGAAGAAGCCGTTCCCTACGCCGGCATGTTTATCAAGGACGCGGATAAGCACATCATAAAAGACCTTGAGAAAACCGGAAACCTGGTAAAAGCATTGGAATTTACACACAGCTATCCGTTCTGCTGGCGCTGCGATACGCCCTTGATCTACTATGCCAGAAGCACCTGGTTTATTAAAATGACAGCCGTTAAAGAACAGCTGATTCGCAACAACCGTTCGGTAAACTGGATTCCCGAAAGCATCAAGGACGGCCGCATGGGTAACTTTTTGGAAAATGTAATTGACTGGGGTCTCTCCCGTGAGCGCTACTGGGGTACCCCCCTGCCCGTTTGGGAATGCGAATGCGGTCACTTCCATACGGTAGGCTCCCGCAGGGAGCTTGCCCAGCTTACCGGCTGCAAGGAGGACATCGAGCTGCATAAGCCTTTTCTGGATCCCCTGACCATTCAATGCCCCAAATGCGACCGCGAGATGCACCGTGCCCCCGAGGTTATCGATTGCTGGTTCGACAGCGGCTCTATGCCTTTTGCTCAGCTGCATTATCCCTTTGAAAACAAGGAAGAATTTGAAAAACTATTTCCGGCGGACTTTATCAGCGAAGCCATTGACCAAACACGCGGCTGGTTCTACACGCTGCTTGCTATATCTACGCTTTTATTTGATAAAGCACCTTTTAAAAACTGTATCGTCTTGGGTCATGTAAATGATAAAGACGGCATCAAGATGAGCAAGCATAAAGGCAACGTTGTAGACCCCTGGAGTATTTTAGATAAGCAAGGCGCCGACGCGGTACGGTGGTACTTCTATACCGGCTCCGCCCCATGGCTTCCCTCCCGTTTTTACAGTGAAGCCGTCAGTGAGGCGCAGCGCAAATACATGGGCACCCTTTGGAATACCTATGCCTTTTATGTGATGTACGCTGAAATCGATCAATTTGACCCTACGGCACATCCATTGGAATACGATAAGCTTTCCGTAATGGATAAATGGATTCTTTCAAAGCTTAACAGCTTAATTTCCTTTGTGGACGAAGGCCTTGAAAATTACAGGATCACCGAAACCGCCCGTGCACTGGGAGATTTTGTAGACGAGCTGAGCAATTGGTATGTCCGCCGCGGCCGGGAAAGATATTGGGGCAGTGAAATGAGCCAGGATAAAATCAATGCCTATATGACGCTTTATACTGTTTTAACAACGCTTACAAAACTGACCGCCCCCTATACTCCGTTTGTCGCCGAGGAAATTTACCGTAACTTGGTGTGTTCCTTAGATGCCAGTGCGCCGGAAAGCGTACATCTTTGTTCTTTCCCTGAGGCGAACAAGGAATGGATCGATAAAGAGCTTGAAGAGGATATGGAATATCTCCTTAAAGCAGTAGCTTTGGGACGTGCATGCCGGAATGAAGCCAACATTAAAAACCGTCAGCCGCTGCAGACGCTGTATATCAGCGGCGCCAAAATACTTCCGGAGAAATTCTGCCGGGAGCTGGCCGACGAGCTGAATGTAAAAGAAGTAAAATTCACCGACGACTCCAGTGATTTTATTACCTATACTTTTAAGCCGCAGCTGCGCACGGTAGGTCCTAAATACGGAAAATTGGTAGGCGGTATCAGCCGCTATCTGGCCTCAGCCGACGGCTCCAAGCTCATGAAGGAACTCAATACAAACGGTGTCCTTTCCTTTTCGCTTGACGGAACAGACATTACTCTTGCCCAGGAGGATCTTTTAATTACTCCCGCCAATAAATCAGGCTTTACCGCGCAAAGCGAAGCAGGCATAACCGCGGTGTTGGATACCAATATCACCGACGAATTGCGGCGGGAAGGCTATATGCGAGAGCTCGTTTCCAAGATACAGACCATGCGCAAGGAAATCGGTTTAGAAGTAACAGACCATATTTTGCTCACCCTGACGGCGGATGCTCCTTTAGACGCTATTGCCGCCGAATTTGCCGAAGAAATCAAATCCGACTGCCTGGCCGACGCGCTCACGGTGGGCGCTGCCGGGCCGGACAGCAAGAAATGGGATATCAATGATCTGCAATGCACCATTTCCATTCAAAAGGTATAAGGAGTATGTGGGTAGCAGATATCTGGCAGGACTATGAACTGTTGGACACCGGTGACGGCATGAAGCTGGAGCGATGGAAAGATATCCTTTTACTGCGGCCGGATCCACAGGTAATATGGCCCTTTACCGAGCAGATAAACAAAAAAAATATTCATGCGGTATACAAACGTTCCTCCTCCGGAGGCGGTTCCTGGGATTTTATAAAAAAAGTGCCCCCTCAATGGAACATTCATTGGCAAGAGTTAACCTTTTCCGTGCGCCCGATGGGCTTTAAGCATACCGGACTTTTCCCGGAACAGGCGATAAACTGGGAATGGATGCGCAATCTAATCCGCACTGCCGACAGAGAAATCAAGGTGCTGAATTTATTCGGCTATACCGGCGGCGCCACAGTAGCCTGTGCTTCTGCCGGAGCAAAGGTATGCCACGTAGATGCAGCAAAAAATATGGTAGCTATCGGCAAGGAAAATTTAGCAGCCTCCGGCTTGGCAAATGCACCGGTACGGTGGATCGTTGACGATTGCCTGAAATTTGTTGAGCGTGAAATACGGCGCGGCAATCACTATGACGGCATCATTTTGGATCCTCCCAGCTATGGACGCGGTCCCGGCGGTGAGCTTTGGCACTTAGAGGAAATGCTGTATCCCTTTTTAGAAAAATGCGCCGCTGTCCTATCGGCGCGGCCGCTGTTCGTTTTACTCAACAGCTATACCACGGGACTTCAGCCTTTAGTGCTCCGCAATGTACTGCAAAAAACCGTTTGCAGCCGTTTCGGCGGATATGTGGATGCACAGGAATTAGGGTTAAAGGCTGCAAAGGGAAATATCATTCTGCCCTGCGGTGCCTCAGGAAGATGGGAAGGAAAATAAAATGTTTGAAATTTTATATGAAGACAACCATATTATCGTAGCAGAAAAACCGCAGAACATGATTATTGCCGGTGACGATACCGGTGATGCCTCCATGTTTGCCGTTTTAAAAGAATATATCCGTGTGAAGTATAACAAGCCCGGCAACGCCTACTTAGGCCTTGTACATCGCTTGGACCGCCCCGCCGGCGGCTTGGCGGTATTCGCGCGAACCTCCAAGGCGGCCGCAAGGCTTAGCCAGCAGTTAAAGGATAACGAGTTAAAGCGCACCTATTACTGCGTTGTACGCGGCGTTCCGAAAAATCCCTGTGACAGGCTGATCCACTATTTAAAAAAAGATATGCGCGAAAATATGGTGTCTGTTGTTCCTCAATCGGTAGAGGGTGCCAAAAAAGCAATTCTCAATTATAAGGTACTGCAAACGATCGATACCGCAGAAGGGCCGCTTTCTCTGATACAGGTACAGCTGGAAACAGGGCGTTCTCACCAGATTCGTGTGCAAATGGCTCACATCGGCTGCCCGCTTTGGGGCGATCAGCGTTATGGTTTTGGGATAAATAAAAAAGGGCAGCAGCTTGCTCTTTATGCGGTAAAGCTGCGGCTCATTCATCCCACTAAAAAAGATTCGATGCAGTTTATCTGTTATCCGCCTCAAATCAGCCCGTGGACGGCTTTTGAGCTGAACATTGAATAGCCGTCTGTTTTATCTAAAAAAATGACTGCAATGCAGTCATTTTTTATTGATTTTCTTTTTCATAAACGCCATATACTGTAGCCAATCGGTCCGGCCTAAAAAATGAATCCCGTCACGCAGGTGATAGCCAATATTCCCCTCATGAAAAGAATCTCCTATATGTGCAGACTCCTTAGGCCCTACAAATCCCATATGTCCGTTAACCTCCCACACCGGTGACGCCTCGCAGCAACAAAGCTGCTCGGAATACGGATCCGCCCACGCATCCAGGCTGGCGCTGCCCACACACAAAAAACGAGGTGCGATTGCTCCTAACAAAAAGTGCTGATCAAAAGGCATGGATTCCACGTTTTTTGCATACCGATGATAATTTTCACAGAACCAGTAGGGAAGCACTCGGGTAATGCTCTCTATCGTTTCAGCGTTTTCATGTTTTATCCGCTCCAGCGCAGCACCCGCACAGCCGGAATCATTAGAAAACGCAAAGCGAAAGCGCTCATCCTGTGCGGCGCACCAAAGTGCCGTCTTTCCCAGGCGGGAATGTCCGATCACAGCCACATTTTCAAAATCCACCTCACTGCGCGTCAGCAGATAATCCAATACACGGCTCGCCCCCCAGGCCCACATGGAGATCTTTCCCCAGTCCGTACCATCGTATTTACGGCGATACATCCCCGCAAGCTTATCAGTAAAATCGCCGTTATCACTGGTAATATCCTGATAATAGACGACTGCCAGCGCAAAGCCGTTATCAAGGATTTCCTCTGCGGGGAAATACATATCGTAAGCATCCGGGCGGAAATTCAGCAGTAAAAACAAGGGATTCTTTTTTCCGTTTTCCGGTATAAAAAGTTTGATAGGAAAAGAAACTTCTCCTTTTTCCGCTGCAAAAGAAATATCAATCGACTCTAACCGAGCATGGCCGGAACAGCATTTTTTATCCACCGCGCGCACTGTTCCTTTTACGCGTTCGGGAGCCTGCGGCGAATATCCGTATTCCTCTCTTCTTAAAATATCCAAAATTTCCTGGCGGCGCACCCGCCAATCCTCTCCGTTTTCCACCCATCTGCCATCGTTTAATTTTAATAATGCAGGAAGTTTCATACTGATTTCTCCTATAAAAATACTTAAAAATATTGTAGTATATTCAATTTCAAAAGTCAATACAGCAAAGATAAGATTTTTATGCGCAAAAGGTATCTCCACCGCATAAAAACTCTAAAAACAGTAACCGTTTGCCTTTCCTATAAATCAGTGGTATAATATGATTATCTGATCATGGCAGATATCTGCCCGGGCAAAAATTTTATATGCCCGAAAAATTTTTGTTTTTACGGAGGTTTCTTCCCATGTGCACAAAAAAAACCAAGGGTATTATCTTAGCCGGCGGCAAGGGTACCCGTCTGTATCCCATGACAAGGGTAATTTCCAAGCAACTGCTGGCTATTTATGATAAGCCGCTCATCTACTATCCGCTTTCAGTCCTTTTGCTTGCCGGTATCAATGAAATCCTGATTATCTCCACACCGGAGGATACACCGCTTTACAAGCGTTTGTTCGGCGATGGCAGCAGTTTGGGTATTTCTATTTCCTATGCCGTTCAGGATTCCCCCCGCGGTCTGGCAGATGCCTTTATCATTGGTGAAGATTTTATCGGTGAGGATAACGTATGTCTTATCTTAGGAGATAACGTATTTTATGGGCAGAACTTTTCTCAGCTGCTTTTTAAAGCTAAGGCAACCGAATCCGGGGCCACCATATTCGGCTATCCCGTTTCCGACCCTCACGCTTTCGGTGTGGTGGAATTTGACGAGGATCGCAAAGTAATCTCCATAGAAGAAAAGCCACAGGAGCCTAAAAGCAACTTCGCCGTACCCGGACTCTATTTCTACGATAATAAAGTGATTGAAATTGCAAAAGATGTGGAACCTTCCCCCCGCGGTGAAATTGAAATCACTTCGGTAAACAATGCCTATTTGAAAAATCGTGAGCTGAATGTTATTTTAATGGGCCGCGGCATGGCTTGGCTGGATACCGGCACACCTAACGGGATGCTGACTGCTTCCTCCTATGTACAAGCTGTACAATCGCTGCAGGGCTTTTACATTTCCTGCATCGAAGAGATTGCTTGGCGGCGCGGCTTTATTACTACCGAGCAGCTGCGGGCACTGGGCGAAGAAATGAAAGCCAGTGATTACGGCCAGTATATCATTGCTCTGGCTAAGCGAAACAAACGTTTTTAAAAGCCTTTCTTCTAAAAACAGCCGTTTTAACCGGCTGTTTTTTCCGGCTTTCCCGGAAATCTTGACTCGTATTTTCCCCCATATTATAATACATAAAAAGCAACAGGAGGTGTATACCTTGATTCAGCACTTTACAAAAGAAACAGTTCTTACTTTTTCTATTCTCCCGCCCTTGTATCTTCCGTTTTACAATGAATGGGGTGCAAATGCGTACAGCACCTATTCCAAATTCTCCTATGATCCATTCACATTGCGCGCCTCAAGCACCTCAGGCTCTCCCGTTGTTTTAACCGGAACCTGTTTTTTCGGCTTCCTGAACGAGCAGGGCGGCCGGTTCTCGTATGACGGCTGCAATAAGCTGACGATTACCTGTCCTGCCGGCCAAGCGCTTTATTATAATGAAAATTGCAATCCCTACAGTGAATGGCTCGAATATAACCGGGAAATTTTAAAGGATTATCCCGCCCCAAAAGCAGAAGCCTTCTGGAGCGGCCTTGAATATTGCACCTGGGTGGATCAAAAACATAAAGCGGCGCAGCAGAATGCAGCAACCTTTCAAGCGCCGCTTTGCGAAGAATTCGTATATGACTATATGCGCCGCGTTAATAAGCTGAAGATGCCGAAGGGAAAACTCACCATTGATGATGGCTGGGATGTTCGTTATTCGGATGACGGAAAGATGTGCTACGGTAACTGGCAGATCGACCGCAACAAGTTTCCGCATATGGAAACATTAGTGAAAGATATGAAAGAAGACGGCTTTCTTCCCGGCTTGTGGTTTGCCCCTTTCACCCTTACCCCCAACAGCGAGTTGGCCAAAAAGCATCCGGAGCTCTTAGGCGAACCCTTCGGCGGATCAGCAGAATCAGAAGCTGTCCGCAGACTGATGTGTATAAAGCCCGATCCGATCTTAAAAGAGTATTATACAAAAATCTTCTCCTATTATATTGATATGGGCTTTTGCAAATTCAAGCTGGATATGTCCTACGGCAATAAAAGAGAAATGATCGAGCTTTTAAAAATGATGTACACCATCATTAAAAGCTTGAACAGCACGGTAGAAGTGGAAGCCCATATTCCCGATATTTTTGCCTCGCGCTACTGCGATGCGGTACGGCTTAACGATGTTATGTTCGACGAAAATGATGCCTGGCGTGCAGTGACTATGGAGCATTACAAAGTCTGCCGCTATTCTTCTTCCGATAAAATACTGAACCTTGACCATTTAGGTACCAACGAACCGCTTCCCGCAGCAGAATTATACCTGGAGCATACCAAAATATTGCTGGATCTGCCCGGGGGATATCCTTGCGTTTCTCTGCTTCCCGATCACTTTGACCAAAGGACCTGTGATGAATTTACCGCACGTATCCGTGCTTGGCATCAGCAAAACAGCAAATAGTCAATATAAAAAAGCATGCCGCCTGCTGTTATTTTGTCCTGCAGCAGGCGGCGTTTTCTTATCTATCCCTGTAACAATATTATCTTCGTTCCTCAAGGCTGACATATTTCCGCACAGGTTTAACATTGATATAGGTGGGACGAATGATCTTTCCCGAATTTTGTATCTCTTCAATACGGTGCGCACTCCATCCGGCAATCCGTGAAACAGCAAAGATCGGTGTAAATAACTCACAGGGCAGCTCCAGCATTTTGTAAATCAGCCCTGAATAGAAATCCACATTAGCGCTGACTCCCTTATACATTTTTCTCTTATCTGCAATAATTTCCGGTGCCAGCTTTGCAACAGTTTCATACAATGTATATTCTTTTTCAAACCCTTTCTCCAATGCAAGCTTTCTGGCACAGTTCATTAAAATATCTGCCCGGGGATCGGATTTTGAATACACCGCGTGGCCCATGCCGTAAATCAGCCCTGCTTTATCAAAAGCCTGCTTATCTAAAAGCCTAACCAAATAATCCTTGATTTCATCCTTATTCTCAGTGTTGATGGATTTCTGCATATCCTCAAACATACGCACCACTTTAATATTAGCGCCGCCATGCCGCGGACCTTTTAAGGATCCAAGTGCCGCCGCTACCGAAGAATAGGTATCCGTTCCGGAAGACGTGACCACATGCGTGGTAAATGTGGAATTGTTTCCACCGCCATGTTCGGCATGCAGTACCAATGCCAAATCCAGAATGCTGGCCTCCAAATGCGTATATTCCCCATTCTCCCGCAGGATATGCAAAAGATTTTCCGCAGTAGAAAGCTCCGGTTCCGGCAAATGAATAAATAAACTTTTCCCCTGGTGATAATGCTGAAAGGACTGATAACTGTAAACTGCCAGCAACGGAAACATAGCAATCAGCTGCATACTCTGACGCAGCACATTCGCCACAGAAATATCATCCGGATTTTCATCATAGGCATAAAGTGCCAGTACGCTACGGGAAAGCACATTCATCATATCCCGGCCGGGAGCCTTTAAGATCATATCCCGCACAAAAGAGGTTGGCAAACTTCGATACTCGGAAAGCTCCTGGATAAACCGATCAAGCTGCGCTCTGGTAGGAAGCTCTGAAAATAGCAGCAAATAAACGGTTTCCTCAAATCCGTAACGGCCATCCTTCATAAATCCGCTTACAATATCCCGAATATTAATTCCCCGATAATACAGCTGTCCCTGGCAGGGAACGGCAGTGCCATCGGAAAGCTTTTCCTTAGCTTTTATGTAAGAGATTTCCGTCAATCCGGTAACAACGCCGTTACCGTTCATATCGCGCAAGCCTCTGTTTACATTATGCTCAGCATACATTTCCGGCTGAATATGGTTATTCCGGCAGGATTGCTCTGCCAGCTCTCTGATATAAGGGGTAATCTCTGAATATGATGTCTTCATTCTGTCCTCTCCATTCTGTCTAAAATAAAATTTCTGCTTCTCTTTTGCCAACAAGACACCCGCGGCAAAACAAATCAATGCAGCAAGCCGTCATCCTCCTTAAAAATTTCAAAGGCAGCACACGGCATGCCCGTGGAAGAACCCAAATTCGCATGCTCAGCATCAGCCACATGTATATAGGCATACCGCAGTGTAACAGGCTCTTTTACACCTTTAAAAATCACAGTATCCTCACTTACGATCCTTCCGCGCACTTTTTTATATTTACCATCCGCCCCTGCCGCCTCAAAACCGGTAAGCTTTTCTCCGGAAAGCAACGTCAGTCCGTCGCCTACATAATCAAAATGCACGGTCACAGCATCTTCATCAAAGCGCCAACAGCATGGAACAGGGCTTGCGGCATATTCAATATTTCCAATTCCGTATTCATTGGCCAGCACGCAGAGCGCTGCTCGCTCACCTACCGGTTTTTTATACGGCGGATGCGCCCAATCAGCATTTTCTTCTCTGCCGCCCACATCCATGGAAACGATCATATGGCAATTTTCCAAAAGTCCCAGCATCTTATACTGCGCATAGCGCACCTCTTCGATCTTCTTCCACTGCTCAATCCCCGGGCCGCAGTGAGAGGATATCTGTACGTAATAAAACGGAAAATCTGTTTCAAACCGGCGGCGCAATTCCTCCACGTACCATTTTAACTGGTAAGGATACGCCTGATACCTCCACTGCTCACTTTCTCCTTGATAAAACAGCATTCCCTTGATCGTCATTTTCTGCAAAGGCGCCATCAACGCATTATAAATACCGGCCAACGGAATATTCTCTTTTTCCGGTTTCGTATAGCCCATCGGCGCCACCAGCTCAGGCATAATCAGCTCCATCATGGGTGAACCGCCGGAGGCAGCGGAAACAATGCCCATCGGAACGCTTGCCTGCATTGTTCGGGAAAGCTTTTTAGCAAAGAAAAATCCCATAGCCGACATATCTAAAATATCTTCCTTGCCGGCAATTATCCGCCAGGAGCTCTTTTGGGGTTCCGGCAAATCAAACTGCGGCACAAGCATACATTCAGGATGATCGGTCGCATGGCAACGCTGTTGCTTGATGACGCGGATATTATCCTTAGAAAAAATATCCTGCATTTCCTCATCATAAATTCCTTTTCCGTTGCTGTTGGCCGACTGCATCGTCAGCTCCGCATTGCTTTGACCGTTAATGACCCAAACATCCCCAATCAAAACATCTTCTGCGGTGATTTGATCCGTTCCGTCTGAAAGCTGAAGCCTCTGCGGCACAGTATTTGCAGGCATCGGCGGCAAATACAATTCCCAGGTAAGGGTCTCATCTACCTGTCCCCAGGCCTCATACGGGCCGAGTACCGCATAGATTACATCGCCTTCGGCCGCGCCTTTTCCCCAAAGACGCACCGGAACATCACGCTGCAAAACCATATGATCGCCCAGCGCATTGGCAAGCCTGAATTTTTCCATTTTAATTCTCTCCTTTATAGGCAATAAGTTCGGGATACACCCGTTCCTTTTCTAAGGTCAAAATACAATATGTCCCCTGATAGCCTCCCCGCGGTCTTACAGGCGAACCGGGATTGATGAACCACCTTCCGGAATAAAAAGAAATCTCCGGAATATGCGTATGGCCATAGAGTACAATATCCGCCCCCGCCGCTTCGGCCGCACGTGCAAGAAGAGCACGCCCGCTGTCAGCGCCGTATAAATGTCCATGTGTACAAAAAAGCACATGTCCATTAATTTCAATAATCTGCACATCTTTTCCGTCATAATCGCAGTTGCCGCGCACCGAAACTACCGGACAAGCAAGTACAGCTGCCAAATCCTGTGCTTCCCGGAAACCGTCTCCCAGATGGATCACCATGTCCGCTTTTTCAAAAAGCCGGTAAAGAGGGATCAACAAATTGGAATGATGCGTATCACTTACAATATAGATCTTCATAGCTTGTCCGCCAGCGCACGAAGTGCTTTGCCGCGGTGACTTAAACGATTTTTCTGTTCCGGGCTCATCTCTGCACTGGTACAGTTGTATTCGGGCACATAAAAAACAGAATCATATCCAAACCCGTTTTCTCCTTTTTCTTCATACCCTATTTCGCCATAAAAACGGCCCTCGGCGGCAATAGTTTTTCCATCAGGCCAATAAAGAACGGCCGCGCAGGCAAAGTACGCGCTCCGGTCTGTCATGCCTTCCATATTTTTCAGCAGCAGACGGCGATTCGCTGCATCTGAAGCATTCTGCCCATCCTCAGCAGCATACCGTGCGGAAAAAACCCCCGGGGCACCGCCTAAAGCGTCTACACAAATGCCGCTGTCATCCGCAAGCGCCGGCAAGCCGGAGATTTCCGCTATTTCACGGGCCTTTTTCAGTGCATTTTTATAAAAAGTATCGCCGTCCTCTATCGTATCGTGCTGAATCCCCGCGTCCTGCAAAGTGATGATTTCTTGAAAATAAGGCTGCAGAATTTGCTTGATTTCACGCACTTTATGCGCATTATTGGTAGCAAGAATCAGTTTCAATATTTACACCTCAAACTTCCTTTTTATCACTACGCTTACTGCTTTCTGTAAAAAAATCAATGCGGCAGCAATCAGATAGATCATACGGATCTGCCAAAAATCCGCAAGCATCTGGGCAGACATATTCTGTTCAAACAAATGCAGAAGCCATCGCCCGATGATAGGACCGATCAAATAGGAAAATGCGGTTACCGCACCGTAAACACCTAAAAACAGCCCCTGATTTTCTTCCGGACAAAATTCAAATTTTCTGGTAAACAACGCAATCCCGCTGCTGGAATTGGATGCCGCCTGAAAAAGATACGGAATAAAAATAGCTGCCGGCAGCCACTGCGGCGGTATAATGACCCAACAAAGCATTTCTAACCCGAACAGCACCTGGGTAATAAAATACACCCTGCCGGAACCGATTCTATCACAAAGGCGTCCCCAGAACCGGTACATCAAAAGCATACAGACCTTCATCATTAAGCCCGCACATTCAATAATCAAAGTGGACGCGCCGATATATTCATTGCTTTTTAAATAGGTAACGGTAAAAGTTCCGCAAATATAAAGGAACAGATAAAAAACAAAATTATCAAGCAGAAACCCCAAAAAACCAGGCTGCGCCTTTATTAAAAGGAATGTATCACGAATGGACTTTTTCTGCCGAGGAGCAATATGATATTCCGGCTCCTTAATAGATCCCAGCAACAGCATTTCCACAATAATCAATACGGCACAGATAGAAGAAAGCACCATAAATGCAGAAACCGATTCTTCTGCGCTGTCCAGATAATACGCACCTATAATCGGCACAATAGGAACAAAAATACCGTTGATAGTAGAGCGTACAGCCATGACACGCCCGCGCACATTCTGGGGAATCACTGCCGCCAACAAACTGTTATAGCCAATATCGGCAATATTGGTAATAATCGTAGCCAAAAGAATCAACGCAATCATCAGCCAGATGCAAAATTGATTGCCTGTCTGCGCACCGATCAACGTAGGTATAAACACAATAGAAGAAAGCATCAAACGCGCAATCAGCAGCATAGAAATGATGATTCCCTTGCGCTTTCTGCGCCGGTCAAACACCATCCCACCAAAAATGCACGCCAGGGAAGCTACCAGCACCAATGAAGAAAGCAGCGAGGTCTGGTCGATGTCAGCCCCCATTTTCAATAAAAAGCTTGTTTGAAAGGTTCCCTGCACCAGAGCAAGACCTGCCGCACCGGCTACAGCCTCTATGGAAAGACGATCCTGCGTCTTTCTATTGGGATGATATATCAGTTCATAATCATTACCGTAAATGACTTTGTGGACCAATTTCGTAAAAAAGTTCATACGACTGAACCCCTTTTTCTTCTCATAACGTACATTATATGCTATAATGCAATTAAATTCAATCGTTTTTCAAAAAAAAGGATTACAAATTGATGAATAATTTTATAAATCTTATAGAAAAATTGTTCTTTCCCTGGGACGTGTGCTGCAACGGCTGTAAAAGCGAAAACGTATATCAACTGGGTCTATGCAAAAGCTGTTTTCAAGCTTTAAGGGCGCCGCAGGGAAATCGCTGTGAAATTTGCTTGGACAAAATTGATACTACCGGCTTGTGCAAAGCCTGTCTCCAAAAGCAGCCGGATTATCTTCGCCTATACTGTGCTTTTACCTTTGAGGATTTAGGACGCCGGCTGATCCACCAATTCAAATTTAAAAACAAACGCTATCTGAAACATCTTTTTGCCGCGCTGTGTGCTGACGCCGTTCCCGGAGAAGTTTGGGAAAAATGTTCCCTGTTAATTCCCGTGCCTCTTTCAAAAAAGCGTCGCCGCCAGAGGGGCTATAATCAAGCGGAACTGCTGGCCCGCGAACTTTCCGTGCGCTTTCAGATTCCTGTAAATTCCTCAGTTTTATATAAGCACGAAGGAGAAAAACAAATGGCTCTTTTAAATAAAGAAGAACGCCGCAAAAATATCAAAGGCCTGTATGATATAAAGGGCATGGTAAACAACCAAACTATCCTGCTGATCGATGACATTGTAACCACCGGCGAAACGCTGCGCGCCTGCGCTGCCCAGCTGAAAAAGGCCGGCGCGGGAGATATTTATTGCCTGGCGATTGCAAGAACAGATATTGTATAAAATGATCATATTGACATACAAACATATTATTGATATTTTCTGTATGGTTAAAAATAAAATTCTGTCTGACAGCTGTTTTACAGGCCGCAGGCAGAATTTCCTTTTTTAAGAAAAAACACATCTAAAACGCACAATTCCCCGCTATCGTTCTTCCTTTAAAATAAACCTGACGGTCGCGTTCATCGATCGGACGCAGCACCCGGCATGGATTCCCCACCGCTACCACATTTGCCGGAATATCCTTCGTCACGATACTGCCCGCGCCGATCACCGTATTGTCTCCCACCGTAATTCCCGGCAGCAAAACTGCTCCGGCGCCGATCCATACATTGCGCCCAATATACACAGGAAAATTATACTGTGCCTGTCTCTCCCGCAATTCAGGCAGCACGGGATGCCCCGCTGTTGCTACGGTTACATTCGGACCAAACATCGTATAATCCCCCACATAAATATAGGTATCATCCACTAAAGTCAAATTAAAATTTGCATAAACATATTTGCCAAAATGTACATGTCTGCCGCCCCAATTGGCATGAAACGGCGGCTCAATGTAACAACCCTCACCCAAAGATGCAAACATTTCCTTAAGCATCGCTGTACGCTCTTTCATTTTGCTCGGCGGCAGCGCATTAAAAGCATAAAGCTTTTCCAGGCATTTCTGCTGTTCCTGAAGCAGTTCTTCACTGTTGCAGATATAAATTTTTTCCGTATGCAAAATAGAAGTATCCATATCTACCCTCCCATAAATCTGCAGGCAAAAGACACGCAGCAACTCTATCACAGCGATCCTTTAGATAGCTTGTCCCTTTACCTCTGTTTCCTTTTTTATAATAACAATCCGTTCCTCATCTTCCCGGATCAGCTCCTGATATCCGCCCTGACGCATCAGCTTTAAAATTTTTTCGATCTCATTGATAAAAATCCGTCTATCGCTCAAAACAGAAAGCCGCACCTTTTCCTTAGCCATATCCGGCAGTTCTCTAACCAGTTCATAGAGCCGAAGCAAATATCCACTGTCACCCGCGGCAATATCAACATAATGCGGATCGATCTCTCCAGCCTTCATCTGCGCCTCTTTATCGAGCAAAAGATAATTTTTTATCCGTTCTGTCTGCTGCCGGCTCAAGCATAACTCTTCCTCCGGGCTGCCTTCGCTGATTCCTAGTACTGCATCCGCAAGGGCCGCTGTATCCATCGGCCGGCGATGAATATTTTCGCAAGCTGCCACACAATTCCTTTCCTCTTCCTTTATACTCAAAAGCACTGCATGAATATACTTGTACCCTAATTCCTGACAGGCCTGAATCCGCCGCCGGCCAAACACCAGGCTATAACCTGTCTCCTTTTGGGTGATCCCCACCGGTTGCAGCAAGCCGTATTTTTGAATACTTTCCCTTAATTGCGCCACATCACCGCCGCCTGGTTTGAAATCAATACTGCTAATCGGTACCTTAATAGAAACAATCCCCGCTCTCAAAAAAATCACCTCATCCAAAGCATAACAAAAGAAGCAGGGGAAGTAAACCGAAACCGCATGGCATTTTTTTACATATTTTACCGTTTATACCGTTTTATTGGTGGAATTTCGGCGGAATTTTAGACAGGGTGTCATGATATCTGTTTTTATGAAAAACACTTTTTCACTGCCCCGACAGCATCTGACAGAATTTCTTCTTCCGTCAGTACAGTAAATGCCGAGGCCCGCAGCAGTCGGTTCATAACCGAAAGCCCTGCGCCATGCGGATCTACAGCCTGTACAAAAATCACATTATATCCTCGTTCATCCATACCGCGCAAAAAAGCAAATAAATTTTTTGCAGCTAACGTACTATCCTGTTTTTCAAAAAGAGCAAACGCACACCGCTCTCTGAAAGCTGCAAGTTTTTCCTTCTCCCACAAAAGTACAGGTTTTTTCCCTAGATCGGCAGCGGCATCATAAAGCGCACAGGCACAGCGGCAAGAAGCCTCTACAATGACTACACGCGCCTTAGGAGAATAATGCTTATATTTCATTCCGGGGCTGGCAGCATGATCCACCGCATCCGCTTTTAACACCGACGGATGAATTTCTACCTCGCCCAATACAGCGCAGAGCTGTTCGTAAGAAACAAGTCCCGGCCGCAGTAAAAGCGGCTTGTCTCCGCAAACCGATATTACCGTGGATTCCACTCCGCCGCTGCAGGGACCGCCATCCAGAATCATCGGTATCTTTCCCGAAAGATCCTCCAGCACATGTGCCGCCCGAGTAGGCGAAGGCTTGCCGGAAGAATTGGCACTCGGCGCGGCCACCGGACAGCCACAGGCTTCTAAAAAAGCCCTTGCCCCCTTATGCTGCGGGATTCGAATTCCCACAGTATCACCGCCGGCCGTTACGCAGGCAGGAATATGCTCTTTTTTTTTCATCACAATCGTAATCGGCCCAGGCATAAAAGCATCGATCAGTTTTTGAGCCTGCACAGGCACTTCGGCCGCAAGGCAGGCAATCTGCTGCTTTTTCGCCACATGAACAATCAGCGGATTATCTGACGGCCGTCCCTTAGCCGCATAAATTTTTTGAACAGCCGCTTCATTCAAAGCATCCGCTCCCAGACCATATACGGTTTCCGTAGGAAACGCAACCACCTCGCCCGCGCAAATCAGCGCTGCAGCTCTGCGGCAGGAATCCGTTGTCAGTGCAACGATCTCCGTATTCATAAAACTCTTACAAGGCCTTCCCGATCGGCCATTTCTTCTCCTTTTCTGATAGGGGTTATATTATAATCCTCCACATGCATACTCATATCCTCCCGTACAAAAATGGATATGTCGGAAAAATGTTCCCGCAGGATATCGTTCTGCTGTTTCAATGCCGCAGAAATATACGGATTCAACCGCAAAACTGCACAAGCAGTTTCATGATTCTTTACACAGCGCTCCAATTCAAACAACAGACTGTTGACAATCGTTTTTTCATTCAGAATTCTCCCGTCCCCTTCGCAGTAAGGACATAGACGCTGCATAGAATCCGCAAGACTTAAACGCGTTTTTTTTCTGGTCACCTCCACCAGTCCAAGCGGGGCGAATCCTAAAATATTCGTTTTGATCTTATCACCTGCGGCCGCTTCCTCCAAAGCCTTTAAAACCGCTGTGCGCTCTTCATCAGTCTCCATATCAATAAAATCAATTACGATAATACCACCGATCGCCCGGAGCCGGAGCTGACGCGCAATCTCCTTCGCCGCAGAAAGATTCGTACGCAGAATTGTCTTATGCAAATCATAATCCCCGGTAAATTTGCCGGTATTAACGTCAATTACCGTTAAAGCCTCGGTATAGTCAATCATAAGATACGCTCCGTTATCCAACCATACCCGGCGCTGCAGCAATTTTTTCAGTTTTGTTTCTATCCCTGCATCGGCAAAAAGATTTCCCTGCCGAAAAAAAATTTTTTCTTTTAACGCCGGCGCCATAACCAAAGCAATTTTTAACGCCTCTTCAAACACTGTTTTATCATTAAGCACGATTCTATCTACCGTATTGTCGCAATAATCGCGCAAAACTGTAAGCAGAAGACTGTCCTCACTGTAAAGCAAAGCCGGGGCATTTTTACTTTTAGCCGTTTTACAAATCTCGCTCCATTGTTCCTCTAAATAAGCCATTTCAGCTTTCAGCTCTTCTTCTCCGGTTCCCTGCGCATCTGTGCGAACGATATATCCGTGACCTTCCACCTTCAAACAAGACATGATCCTGCTCAAACGTGCTTTTTCCTCTTCGTCTTCAATTTTTTTAGAAATACCGATATAATCCAGCATCGGCATCAATACCAGTTTGCGGCCGGGAACCGTTACGGCGGTGGTGACCCGTGCGCCCTTAGCCCCCTGTGCTTCCTTGGTTACTTGTACAATCACATCCTGTCCCTTATGCACAAGCCGGCGAATGTCCTCCTTCGGCGCCCGTGCCTCCTCCGGTGCAGAAATATCCCCCGCAAATAGGAATGCATTTTTATCCAAACCGATATCAACAAAAGCCGACTGCATTCCCGGCACCACATTATCGACCGTACCTTTATAAATATTCCCTACGCCGCCGCTGCCATCATGTTCAATAAACACATCCTCCAGCTCGCCGCCGTTTAAAATAACGCCGCTCTTCTGCGTATAACCGCAATTGATTAAAATTTCTTTCATTCCCCTATCTCCGCCGGCTCTTTTAGAGAAGTTCCCTCCATGATAAATAATTTCTCCCGCCAGATCTGCCCTATATGAATTCCTAAATATTCCCGCAAAAGCCCGGCAAGTGTATCTGCCCGCAAATTCTCAGAATTACTGCAGGAAAGCGTAGCTTTAATACAGCCATCCTGCTCAAACAGCTGATGGATCATCGGCCGAACATTGACATCCGCCATGCCTTTTTTTGTTTTTTTAGAAATCACAATCTCTGCAAGCGCAGTAAAATCAGCAAGAGCCTGTCTGATATCCGCCGCTGTCTCCGGATAAAGCGTATATTCTGCTTGTGCAATCCTTCCTCCTATAGAAGGCTCCTTCTCTTCCATCTGCCGACAGGCCAGAATTCTGGCCCCCGGCAGCAAAACCTCATTCATTTGGGCCATTGCCGCAGCAGGTACTGTTTGCTGTTCCAGCTGAATTTCTGCATATTCTCCGCGGGAACACAATCCCAGGGGCATCGCACTGGCAAAGCTCAAAAGCATATGGGGATGAAATCCCTGCGAATATCCTACCGGAAGTTTGGCACGCCGCAGCGCCCGCTGAAAAAGCCGTTGCATATCCAAATGGGAAATATATCGGATTTCCGGTCCTTTAGAAAAACGCATCAGCAGTTTCATCAGTCCTTAACCTCCTTCCGGCATAGGCTCATCATCCCGCATCCGGTACAGCCTTTTCGGCAATCCCGCGTCGTCTGCGCCTGCTTGGCTCGCTCTAACTCTCGGATATAATATTGTTTCGTAACGCCTACATCTACGGTATCCCACGGCAGAGTCTCTTCTGTACTATACTCGTGCATCGCATAGGCAGAAATTGAAAAGCCATGCTCTTCAAAAGCCCTGCGCCAGGCGGCTATTGAAAAACATTCTCCCCAGGCATCCATCTTCGCACCGTTTTTCCACGCCGAATAGAGAACACCGCACAATTCCCTCCCGCCGCGGGCACAGGCCGCTTCTAACTGTGATGCAGTGCTATCATGATATTTATATTCAATACCGCGCAAAGGCCGAATCAGTTCGGTCAAATACCGCTGTTTTTCCTTTATGCTTTCCTCTGCATCCTGCGCCGCCCACTGAAACGGCGTAAATGGTTTGGGAATAAATACTGAAGTGCTGACGGTTATCCGCATATTCTTTGTATTTCCGTTTACCTGCCTGTAAACTTCGGCGCACTTTTGTGCCAGCTCAGCAATCCCCTTGATATCCTCCATCGTTTCAAAGGGCAAACCGATCATAAAATACAGCTTTACTGCGCTATAACCAGCTGAAAAAGCTCCGCGCACCGTACGCAATAAATCCTCTTCGCTTACATTTTTATTGATGATATTGCGCATTCTTTGACTGCCGGCCTCCGGAGCAAACGTCAAAGAGGTTTTGCGCATCTGGCTGCTGACCATGTCCGGATCAAAAGAATCGATCCGGAGCGAGGGCAACGAGATATCCATATGTTCTCCTTCAAACTCACAGTTCAGCCGTGCAATCAGCTCTTCCAACTGCGAATAATCTCCGCTGGAAAGAGACGTCAGCGAGATCTCATCGTATCCGGTAGCATCGGCACTTTTACGCGCCGTTTCTATCAGCTTTTCTACGCTGCGCTCCCGCACGGGCCTGTACAAAAAGCCTGCCTGGCAAAAACGGCAGCCCCGCGTACAGCCGCGGAAGATCTCCAGCATGATCCGGTCATGCACAACTTCAATCAAGGGAACAATCAGCTTTGTAGGTACAAAGGTATTTTCAAAATCTTCTACTACCCGGCGTTTCACTCTTTCCGGTACTCCCGGAGCAGGCGTGATCGTCAGGCGCCCGTCTGCGTCCCTTGTATGGGTATACAAACTCGGCACATAAAACCCCTCATTTTGTGCAAGCAGATGCAAAAGCGTTTTTTTATCTGCCCCACTCTTCTTCCAAGCTTTAAAAATATCAATCAGCTCGTCCAGTTCTTCCTCTCCGTCGCCTAAAAGAAAGCAGTCAATAAAATCTGCCAGCATCTCGGCATGGTTAGCACAAGGACCACCTGCCACAAGGAGAGGAGTATTTTCACCGCGTTCAGCAGCTTTTACCGGCAAACCGGCTAAATCGATCATATTTAAAATATTGGTGTAACTAAGCTCATATTGCAGGGTAAATCCCCAAATATCCGCCTGCCTGACTGGCATACGGGTTTCAAGAGCAAACAGCGGAAGGCCATTTTCCCGCATTGCCTTCTCCATATCGATCCACGGTGCATAGCAGCGCTGACAAAAAGTATCATCACGGCGGTTTAAAAGATGGTAAATGATCTTTCCCCCTAAATGGGACATTCCCATTTCATATGTATCGGGATAGGAAAATACAAAATTGACCTCAGCATTCTGTTTTTCATATGCATTCAGCTCACCGCCGGTATATCGGCCGGGTTTATCTACTGTAAAAAGGATCTCATCAAATGTCATTGGCATGCTCCTGCAAATATCCTATATTATATGTATTTTATTATAGAGGGAAACGCAAGCATGTGTCAATCATAAAAAGCACCTTACAGGATTGAAATTTGACTTATCCCCCGGCAAATGATATAATGCCTGTGTTCAGCAAAAAAGATCCTATGTTCGGTCTTTTTTACAAAAACGGTGGCTCATTCTGAAAAAGCCCTGCAGCCAAAGCTGAAACATCTATAATTTTTTGAGGTTTTATGAGCGGCGAAACAAAAATAACAAACGAATTTAAAAAACTATTCAGCATGCCGTATTTCTGGCTGCGTTTTATTTTTTTGTCATTAGTTTTTGCTTTTGACGATCTTTTGCTTATTTTCACGGGAACACCGATATTTCCATATTTTATTCCTGCAATCATTCTTGCCGGCATCGTTTTTTTTACCTTTGAAATCTTAGCGCTGATAAAAATAAAGCCCGCTTTTAAAGCAGCAAGATTTCCATTTCTCTTATGGTTAATTTTTGGGGGCCTCTGCGTGTTTTCCGAATGTCTGCACGGTCTGCCGATGCAAAGCCTAATCATCCTGCTGCTGTTGCCGCTGATGACGCTGATGGGACAAGAAGAAAACTTTTTCAATCTCCTTCTGCTCTCCTGCGGTGTGGCCGTTTTATCCGATATTCTCGCAGGATTTCTTTGTTATCCACTCATCAGCAACACTTATTCGCTGGTGCTGTGCGCTCTGGTTCCCGTCGTACTGTGCGGCCTTGCCTGGGTATTATTGAATACCCGCAAATTCTATACCGGTCTTTTTCTCATCCTGATGGCCTTGATCGGCGTTATGCTGTATCTCTCAGGCGTATCCGGCGGACGCACAGGCTTTTTAACCATTTTAATTACCATTCTATTTTTTGTACTGGCTGTAGCTATCAAGTTTCGCGCTATCACAAAGGGAATCCTCTATAAAAACAATTCCATTAATTTCGCTATTATTTTAGCTGTTATTCTAATCATTGCACTGACGATCTCGGCCGCAATTCTTTTAGATGACCTGGGGCATGTACCGGACGTTCCTGAATCCATAGAAAACAAAGGAATATGGAATAAATTTATTACCGCGCTGAACAACGGTAATCTGCTTTCCAACCGCGGCATGATCTGGAAATATACTTTCAGAAACATCCGCCTTTTTGGCAACGGACCCGATTTTTACATTGCCTCGCCGGAACTTAGTGCAGAACAGGTCTCCGCACACAATACCTATTTGGCTGTTTTAGGACATTTCGGTCCCATTGCTTTTATTTTATTTATGATATTCTGTATATACATGCTTATTCTTTCGGTAAAATATTGCCTGGCGTCCCGTCGGTTATATATCTTCCCCTTTATAATACTCATTGCCTATTACGTAGCAGGAATTACCGAAGACCTTGTCTTTATTATCAGTCCCCGGCTGTTCTCTGTTCTCTTTTACGCTGCCTGCGCCTTTTTAATTATAAACGAAGGCCGGCGCAAAGCGCTGCCCTAACACATTGCTTTTCTCTGCTGCATATCATGTAGCAAAGGATGTGATGCTGTTTGAGTTATTTACTGTTTGCTTTACTGGCAACTGTGGGTACCTGGCTGCTTACAGCTCTCGGGTCATCCACAGTTTTCTTTTTTAAACAGATAAATGATAAAATATTAAATATGATGCTCGGCTTTGCGGCCGGAATTATGATTGCCGCAAGCTTTTGGTCCCTGCTGGAACCTGCCATTGCACAAGCCGGCGGTATGTTTCCGCCCTGGCTCACCGTAGCCTTCGGCTTTATGGCCGGCGGTATGTTTATTGTTCTGTGCGACAGAATCATTATGCGTTTTCAATGCCGTACATGCGGAAGAACCTCAGAAAAGAAAAAAAGAATTGCTCTGCTGGTTTCCTCTATTACCATTCACAATATTCCCGAAGGCTTAGCCATCGGCGTAGCTTTCGGTGCGCTGCGCGCCGTTCCTAATCCGGAAATCAGTGATTGGGCCGCACCTTTTTCCATTGCTTTGGGTATCGGTTTACAAAACTTTCCCGAAGGAGCAGCCGTTTCTATTCCGCTGCGGCGTGAAGGCTTTTCCCGCTGCAAAAGCTTTATGATTGGGCAGCTTTCAGGCATTGTTGAACCAATTGCCGGTGTTTTAGGCGCGCTTTTAGTTACCTTTATAACCCCGCTGCTGCCGGTAGCGCTTTCCTTTGCTGCCGGTGCTATGATCTTTGTAGTTGCACAGGAACTTCTTCCCGAAGCCCACTGTAAAGGCAGCACCATCCCCTCCGTAGGCTGCATTTTGGGCTTTACGCTGATGATGGTCATGGATGTAGCACTGGGATAACATATAAAAAAAACCGCTGTTTACGGATTTTTATCCTGCACACAGCGGTTCTTGTTTTCACTTTTATTTTGTTCCGAACAGCCTGTCTCCCGCATCTCCCAAGCCCGGTACAATATAGCAGTTTTCATTCAGCTTTTCATCCAGTGCCGCTACATAAATATCTACATCCGGGTGCTCCTTCTGCACCTTTTCAACCCCCTCCGGCGCAGCTACCAAACACATCAGGCGGATATTTTCAACACCTTTCTCTTTCAGCATGGCAATCGCGTCTGCGGCGCTTCCGCCAGTAGCCAGCATCGGATCTACCACGATAACAAAACGGCCTTCGATATCCGTGGGCAGCTTGCAGTAATATACCACCGGAGTATGCGTTTCAGGATCGCGGTAAAGCCCGATATGCCCTACTTTTGCTACCGGAATCAGGGACAACAGCCCGTCCACCATGCCCAGCCCGGCCCGCAGAATCGGAACAATCGCCACCTTTTTCCCGTCAATTGTCTTTCCTTTCATTTTAGTAAGCGGAGTTTCGATCTCCCGCTCGCAAAGAGGAAAGTCCCTGGTAATTTCATATCCCATTAAAGTAGTAATCTCATTAAGCAATTCTCTGAAATCCTTCGGGCCGGTTTGAATCTCCCGCATAATCGTGAGCTTATGCTGAATCAGGGGATGGTCTATAATATGCAAAACTCCCATTGAATCAATTCTCCTTTTGTTGTTTTTTCTTATTATACACCAAAAAAGAAAATTTTCAAGTATTTTGGCGATATTTCTTTCGAAAAAGCTCTGCCGTTCATTTTTTTAGGCGCAAAAAATAATACAAATATTTTTTATTTAAGTATTGAAATAAAAATCGGGCTGTGATATAATCCTTATGAATTTTATATTGGAGGTGTCTTAAAATGAATATTTTAACCAATGTATTCAAACGCTGTGAAATTATTTTAAACAGCAATAAGACCTACAAGAACCCTTTTATGGATGTTGAAATCAATGCTGCTTTTACCCACGAGGACGGTACAGTAATTACTCTGCCGGGATTTTGGAACGGTGAGAATGAATGGAAAGTTCGCTTCAGTCCCAATAAGCCGGGCAAATGGAGCTATATCGTAACCTGCACCGATAAAGACAATACCAGTCTGTGCGATTCCGGCACGATAGAGGCCGCCGCATGCGAGCCAACCACTGACCTTGAGCGCCATGGCTATGTTACCATCGTCCCGGGGCAAAGATATATGAGCTATGCCGACGGAACACCTTTTTTCTATTTAGGGGATACCCACTGGCAAATGCCCGACTATGAGCGTCTGCATGAATGTAACTATCCCGGCTGTACCTGCGGCAGCCAATTCAAGCACCTGGTAGACGACCGTGTAAAGAAAGGCTTTACCGTTTATCAGACCTACTTTGATTCCGCTGAATCCGACGGCGGCGGCAATAAACGCCAAAATCATTGGTGGACCGACTTTTATACCCTGATCAATCCCCAGGCTTTTAACGAAAGCATGGACGTGATGATTGAATATTTAGCCTCTCAAGGGTTAACCACAGCCATGGGCTTTGGCGTACATACCAGCACCATTGTAAAAATGCACAGTGATCCTAAGCCGATTTTAGCTTTTGTACGCTACTGTGTAGCGCGCTATGCTTGCTATCCTGTTATCTGGATCACCGGGCAGGAGATTACCAACGAGACCTACAATACTTTTGAAATATGGAAATCAGCTGCAGCACTGGTCTCTGAGCTGGATGGCTATCACCGTCCCAACGGCGCACATATGTACCCGATGGAATCCTCTGACCCGCGCGCAAAGAGCCTGGACGAGCAGCCCTGGCATCAATGGTGGACATTGCAGGCCGGTCACGGCGGTTTTAACCGTCTGCAGGCAAGAAGATTCTACAAAAGCTATTATGAAAATGAAAAAGTAAAACCGTTCATTGAAACGGAATGTCAGTATGAAGACATCTACTGCGGCGGCTTCAACGGCTATGATGCCTCCCGCATCGGTGCCTGGCAGGCTGTCCAAAGCGGATCCGCCGGATTTACCTACGGTGTTACCGGTGTTTGGGCTATGGGCTGGAATCAAAAGGACGACCAGGGCTGGCTCACATATTCACCCGAACCCTGGTATATCGGCATGGAAAAACCCGGCTCGTCTGAAATGACTTACCTGCGGAAGTTTTTTGAGTATGTTGGCTGGAGCAAGCTTACCCCCTGCTACGACCATCACTTCGGTTCGTTTGAAATGCGCAAATATGTTTCTATCTCGCATATCGGCCAGGATGTAATTATCTATTATTTCTTCTCCCCCGATACTGAAACCGGTGTTCTGCGCGACTTAAAGCCAAATACTCGGTATCAGGCCCGTTGGTTTGATCCCATCGAAGGAAACTTCATCGATCTGCCCGACATCATTACCGAAAACGGAGAATATCCCGTACCATACAAACCCTCTGCCCGTGATTGGACCTTGCTGCTGAACACCTATGATTTAGGTCCCTATGAAACGGAGGTATATCCGCCGTTTATCGCACCGATCGCCCCACAGGACGCTAAGCTTGGAGAAGAAATCAAAATAATTTCGGTTAAGGCAAGTTCCGAAGATGAGGCGCATCCGGCCGCAAATCTCATTGACGGCAATCCCGATACGTTCTGGCGCGGTTTTGCCCCCTGTACCTCGCAGACCCTGATTCTGGATCTGGGCGCACCGCAGGATGTGGGATATCTGAGCATGGAATGTGCAATGCCCAGTCAGCGGTTCATTCGTTTCCGCACATACGGTTCCAATGACGGTGAAAATTACACGCTGCTGGCCGAAAGAGCACATGACTGTGTTGCCGTAGGCGGTCCCTACAAAATATTCCACGATCCGCTTCACGGCAAATACCGCTATATTAAATTGTTTATCAATTCTTCCCTGTATACGCCGCAGCTGGAACTTACAAAACTGGCTGTGTATAAAAAGAGTGAGTAACCAAATATCCTTTTTAACAAACAGTCTCACAAGCTCAAATTAAAAAGCAGGAACAAAAAGCAGGTCTGTTTCTAAGCACCTATATTCCGCCGCAGGAAACAGAGCAAAAAGCAGGTTCCTGCTTTTTTGCTTCATAAAATCCCACAAAAAAACCTATCCGGAAGCAATCCGCTCTTTGTATTTTTTAATATCCGGCTTCTTATTCACTGGTTCCGCTCTGCTGTAATATTTCTTGCCTCTCTTGCGTTTTTACTGCAATATGTGTTATAATAGTTATAGAATCTTTTCGGGAGGTGCGTTGCCTTGACCAATCGGCAGGAAGTGATTTTTCTGATTCAAAATCGCCGCGAGACCTCCACGGTAGACTTCAAACGGGATTTTTATAAAAAGCTAAAAAGTTCTGATTTTGCCAAAGACATTGCAGCTTTTGCCAATGTTCCGGGAGAAGACAAATATCTGATTTTCGGCATTGACGATAAATCGAGAGAAGCCGTCGGAATTCTGCCGCAAACCTTTCCATCTGCTGATGATCTGGACTCTTATCTCAACCAGGCGATCGAACCTTTCGTTGATATTGAATCCGGCATTTTTGAATATAAAAAACGTATGATCGGCTATATCAAAATCTTGGCTTCCAACACCAATCCGCCGTACATGATAAAAGAGACCTGCGGTCCCGGCGGCAAAACCGAAAAAGGCGATATTTATATCCGCAAAGGTACCTGCAATCAAAAAGCAACTCGTATGGACCTGGACGCGATGTACATGGATAACGGTAAATGCACTGTACGAATTTTTGAAGATATCCTTTCCATTGAACCGGCATACGAACAAAACGAATCCGAAAAAATTGCTCTCTATGGCCGCATTTCTGTTGAAATTTATAACAGTTCCGCCCGCCCGCTGTTATTTTCCGGCGGTGCAGTCGATATCTTCTGCGAAGAGATTGCACTTTCCCGAAGGCTTCTTTCGCTGCTGCCTTCCCGAAAGCTCCAGGACACCCCTTTAGAAATCCTGCCTAAAACAAGAAGAGTCTATACCGCTCTCTTTTCCTTCAGCCTCTCCGACTGTATCATGCTGGGCTTTGATAAAAGCGGACGGCTGGTACGGCCAACCTCCGTACAGGTCATGCTTCTGGACACGGATCAAAAAAAATATATTACTGAAAAAACTCCTGTCATGTTGATTGCACAAGGTGATTTTCTTTCCAAAATGCAAAAAGACTCTTCCCTATAAAAACTAAATTTGTGCAACGAAAATCAAAAACACAAAAAAGATACAGCCTCAAAATAGATTCCCACAAGCAACGTATGGAATTTTTCATCCCAGCAAAAATAATAATATCTATTTTCGCCTAAAAATTTATGGTTCTCCAATAATATGTATATATGTTCATATGTAAAATTATCAAAAACATCCTTTTCAAAAAGGATGTTTTTCAAAGTCAATTAACGTATTATATTATTCTTCACACCACCGAAAACTGTATCACACAAAATACCGTATAGATCAGCAGCAAAAGGATTCCCTGCCACCGAAACAGCCGTCCCCGTTTTAGCAGCGGAAATGTTAAAACAGCCATACTGAGAAGCATAACGGGTAAATCTACCAGCAAAGAGGCATGGCACCCTGCAATCATCGTTCCCTGCGGAATAGTAAAAGGCGCCAGTGCCGCCGCTAATCCGCTGACTAACACCAAATTAAAAAGATTGGCACCGATAATATTGCCCAGGGAAAGAGCCCCATGTCCCTTGACCAATGCGGTAATAGCCGTAACCAGTTCCGGCAGTGAAGTACCGACGGCCACAAAAGTCAGGGCAATTACTGCCTCCGGCACCCCCAAAAACTGCGCAATTAAAATGCCGTTATGTATCAGCAGATTTGCACCAAAAGCAATCATCACAGCGCCCAACAGCAGCAAAAGGCTATCTTTTACTGCTGTGCTCCGCTGATTATCCGTTTTATAATCCGTAGGATTCGGCTCTTTTTTCGCCTGTTTTAAAGTAAATACCATATAAACAAAAAAAATACTCAGCAAAGCAAGCCCTGTTGCACGGCTGAAATATCCTGAAGTATAAGCAGTCAAACCATAAACAGCCGCGGCAAAAAAGAAAAACGCCGCCGGTATTTTTAAC
>ERZ1673696.661-NODE-661-length-35292-cov-60.161989_pt1 | contig 35292 bp, 52 predicted proteins | sample MGYA00580226_ERZ1673696 | MGnify/ENA primary metagenome ERZ1673696 (study PRJEB41218, sample SAMN15661743) | gut metagenome | host: Homo sapiens | place: Canada: London | collected 2015-08-20/2019-03-30 | study: EMG produced TPA metagenomics assembly of... | reverse complement strand
CTCGCCGAAGCTGCACCGCTCGCCGAAGCTGCAACCCTCGCCGAAGCGGCAACCCTCGCCGAAGCTGCACCGCTCGCCGAAGCGGCAATCAGCGCCGAAGCTGCACCGCTCGCCGAAGCTGCACCACCCCGGGAAGCTTGCGATTTCCGTGTAATCCCCCGCGGGGCAGAGGAGCCGGCCGTTCTCGTCCTTCTCGAATCCTTTCAGGTCCTCAATCGTATACTTTTTCATCTTCCGTGTCATCCATTTCCGTTTCTTCTTCGTTTTCGTCCTCGTCCGGGTTCCCGAGCCAGTCGTCGGGAGGCTCCGAAAAGACGTGATCGTAGTACAGCGCATCGGCGCGGGAGAAGCCGTAGCTCATGACATGGCCCTCCCGATCAGGATGCCGAGCGCGACGAGCGCGGCGGCGGCGAACGCCAGCAGCGTAACGCGGTCGATGGCGGCGCGACGGCGGCGCTTTGCGGAGCGGAGCGCGATGGCGCGTTCCGATCCGATCAGGCTCAGAGGATGCGGCATACTCTTCCTCCTTTCCGGATGCAGTGGATGCTCTCCCACGCATCGAGGTAGTTGAAAAATCCGTTGACCCAGTCGTCGCCGAAGACGGCGACGAGGTTCGGATTGTTGCGGTAGAGCTCGACTTTGCCCGTCCTGATGACGTCGGCGGCGGCCTCGCGCCCGCACTCGTAATCGACATTTCCGCCCTTGCGGACGATCTCCATAACGCGTTCTCTGGTCATAGAAGCACCTCCGTCGCGGTTACAGGACGCGCCAGAGCGAGACGGCGGAAAGCAGCAGCGCCAGCAGCGCGACGGCCAGCGCCGCACCGGCGACGGTCCGGACGGAGACGGTAAAGGGATCGTTCTCCATCTTCACGCCTCCTCGAGTTTTTCAGCGAGGTCTTCGACCGAGACGATGAGCCGTGCGAGCTGGATTTCGGGGAGCCGCAATTTACGGTACTCGCGGGATTTGCCGACGGTTGCCCGGAGCGCGACGCGCCGGGAGCGGCGGATGGCGTCGCGGAGTTCCGCCGCGACCAGTTCGGATGACAATGCGCGATTGTCCATGTTGCCTCCTGTTTGTGAGGGCTTTCAGTTGCCTTTCCCGCGCTTTCCAAGGCACGAAAAAGGGGCGAATGGGTTGGAAACGTGCAAACAGACACGCCCGGGCAAGCCCGGCCCATTCGCCCCAAAAGGCGAGAGACGATGTTTTTTTCAGAGGGATCGTCACCAGTGACGGCGGCGGCCTCCGCTGTTTGACGGGTTTCCAAGCCCGTTACGCATACAGTAGCATGTTTTGCCGTGCCGGTCAAGCGGAGATTGTAAAATTTTGCGATCTTTTTCATGATTGCCGTCACTTGTCCCGATTCTTGAAATTGATTGCAAAAGCGATTACATTAAATGCGATTCCGGCGCCGACGATGCCGACGATGACGCCGGCCGTGAGAGAAGCGCCGATGACAACCCACAGGGGAGGAGCGAAATGGACCCGATTGACACGACCGTCACGATTGCCGACTGGCTTTCCGACTCCTACTTGCGAAGCGTGGTCATCACCTGTATTATGACTGGTTTTGCACTCGGTTTTCTGCTCGGCAAGTACGCTTTCGGCTTCTTGCGCTGGTACATCGAGTGGCGCCGCGAAAGAGAACCAGAAAAAGAGGCAGCACGCCGCCGCGCGGAAAAGGAATCCGCCATGCAGGCGTTTCTGAAAGAACGGATTCAACTCGGCCTTGAATCCAACGGAATCGCCATGATCGCCAGAAGCGGCCGGCCGTATTGCCCGCGATGTTTCGAACGGCACCATATCTCCGGGCTGGTCAGGCACCCGCAAGGGACGACCATGTACTGTCCCGATTGTGATTTTTACTTTGCTGCCGGACTCGACCATAACGGCATGTAAAACCGGCATATTTCGGTCAAAGACGTTCATTTCATCCTCCCGGTTCAGCGGAAAATGACGTACGCTGAGATCGCCAGCGCGACCAGCGAGATGACGATCGCCGCGATTGCGACCGTGCGGACATGAATCGAAAGCTGGTCCATGTTTCAGCCCTCCAGCAACGCGATGATGCGTTCGAGTGATGCGGTGAGATTCGCAAGCTGAATCGCGGGAAGATTGACGTTCCGATTGGGATGTTTGCGCGTGGCGCGCAATGCGACGAGACGGGCGGCGCGCATGGACTGCTTCAAGTCCGTTGCGACGTGCCTCCCTTCGACCGGGTAGGAATACGACGGCATAACGACCTCCATTGACTGTTGCTTCCATGACGGAGGCAGCGCCCGCATTGACCAGGGTTTCTAAGGCCCTTCACCGATAACGTAGCACATTCCGCCGTGCCTGTCAAGACGTCCCCGGCATTTTTTTCGATTTTTCCGTACATTTTCCGCCCCGCCCGTTTTTGCTTAGATCGCGCTCCCGATCTGCCGGAGTTCGATTTCGTCGAAGAGGCCGGGCTGTTCGGCGCGCTCGATGAGCGCGGTGATCGACTTGCCCTTCCCGCTGGTGTAGTATCCGCGCCGGAACTGGTTCTTTGGGTGTCCTTGTTCGTTGAGTTCCCCGGGCTTCCCTTGCGGCAGGAAGTGGCGGGCGAAATCGAGTTCCATTTTGAGCCGTGCCCGCTCTTCGAGTACCGGCATCATGGTTTCCGCAATCTGCCGGATTGTGGCATTGCTCACCGGTGACTGCCGATACCGTTTCTCGACCTCGATGAAATAGCGCCGGATTTTCTTCCCCTGTTCATTGTTCTCCACCATCGCCAGCTCTTTGGCCATGTCGAGGCTGATGATGTACTCTTTCGAGGGGCGGCCATGACTTTTACCCAAATTTGTGACAAAGTCCCTGCCTTCCTCGAATTCATACTCTTCAATGCGGCGCGGCATCCACGTATTGAACTTGGTTTCAATCTCGAGCGTTTTCCACAGGTCGCGCGCGTTGACGGCGTTTACTTCTTCGTTGTTGATGGTGGCCTTGGTGATGGTGATAAGTTCGTTCATTTTTCCTCTCCCTCTCCCTCTCCCTTTTCATCTGTCAGCGCCTTGAACATGCCCTCTTTCGCCAGCGTGTAAATTTCCCTGAGGTCTGCCGGAAGATCCTTTTGCATAAATTCGGAGTTGACGATTGCCGGAACAACCAGAATGGCGGCCATCTGGCGGGTCGTCGGGACAGCCGCCTGCAAAAGCAAGAAGACGAAAAGAGCGCCCAAAGATACCAAAACCGTTTTTTTGATTACACGCCCGAGAGTTTGAACATCATCATTGTCCCGCTCTGGTATACTAACGATAAGCCAGATGATAAATCCAATTGCCGACAAAATGCAGAAAGGCCAAAGCGGGATTGCCAAAATGGTAAACAAATCACGTATGTCATCCAACTTCAGGATCATATACAGCTCAAACGGTGAAATCGTCATGAAAAATTCCTCCCAAATTAAAAGCCCGGCCGATGGCCTTGTTTCTCCGCGTCTTGCCGAAATGCGGCGGATGCATCGATTGACGGAGCCGCCGCTCCCCGTCGTTATTCCCGGCGCGATTTACCGCCCGCGCCGCCGGATCGATGCTTGCCGGTGTCTGATGCGGTTGGGTCATTCAACGTTTTTGCCGTTCCGAATGATTTCTTCTTTCCGGTATCGACGCCGCTCGCGCACTGCCCGAAATATATTCACGAAAAAGACCGTAAACGCAACAATCGCGAGGATTGCCGGAAGCAGCGAACCGAATAGCAGAAAAAGCAAATACAACACCGCGCCCGAAACACCGTAAACAGCCGCCAGCAATCCCGTGCAAATTATGAATGTCACGATCAAATCGAGCGCAACGGCTGCCGTTTTCGATACCATTTTCATTCCTGACGCTCTCCATCCGGACGCTCGTCCTGCTGTTCCGCATCCCGCCGGCGCTCGACCACGACCGATCCGGTGGGGAATACGCGGATCACTCCCCAATCGGAATAGGCGTCGAGGGTCACATTGACCGTATTGCCGTAGTCGGCAGTTACCGATCCGGCGGGGGTAGTCAGATTGCTGGTGTGGCTGATCGGCAGCCCATTGGTCGAAACGATACTGACATTGACGGTCGTACCCGCCCGGAAAACCTTCGCCTGTTTCTTGAACATGATTCCCTTCCTTTTTTCTCACTCCATAAACAGCAGCCCGGCCAGCGCCGCGCCGACCAGAATCCAGCGGATCAGATCGAAGTCGAAATTCATCACCACCTCACTGCCATCAGAACAATGAGGGCAACCGTCATCACCATCAGGAGAATGACCTCGATCTCAAGCTTCTGGCTTTGCTCCCGGATGCCGCTTTGCATCCGCTCGCAATCATTCACCCGCTTTGCGAGCAGTGAAAGGCGCTCGTCAGGATTCATGTTTCCCTCCCTTGTTTACACCAACTGGAGTTTTTCTTTTTCCATCTATAGATGGGTGCGAGCTTAAAATTTTTTTGTGGCAGAATCGAATCGCGTTGCGAATGGCGTCCGATTTGCTCGATGATTCCCAAGTAGAAATAAGCTCAGAAAGCCGCTTTTGATCAGCCTCTTTGAGATCGACACTGACGGTCATACACACCTCCTTTGTTATCTTAGTATACCATCCATAAATGGAAATTGCAAGCTGTATTTATTGAAATTCTTGTTTTTTTATTAAAGGAAGATATCTTACTCCTAAAAGGAAGTTAATCATGAATATTTATGAAGAAATCAGATCGAAACTGACTGAAGAGTGGAAGGGGGGAGCAACACAACAGGAAATCGCAGACCGAGCCGGCGTCACAAATCAGCATATCAACAATTTGATATCAGGGAAGAGAAGCGTGGAATCAATGAAACTGGAAACTTTGTTCAAGTTGTTTCCGCAAGCTGAAATCAACTTGAGTGGTGCACAATTGGCAGGAGATCATGCCGTTCAGATTCAGGGCGGAGTGTCGCTTTCCGCGGACAACGTGCGATCAAAGATACTGAACACGGAAATTTTATCTTCCGACGAGAAAATTAAAGTCCTCAAAGTATTGGAAAGCTAGATTAGAATGGAATCCCCGGAAGAGCGCATAGCGTTACTCGAAGCCAGAGTAGAGCGTCTAGAAAAAGAATTGAAAAACGTCGGGAAAGCAACTCCGCTGACCATACCGCTGAAAACGCTGGTTTACGCCGAGGGAGCAGCTATTCTTCTGCTGATTTGCACAGTTGCATATATGATTCCCCTGGTGATAAAATGAATCAGGATTCAAGGGACGCGATGGACGACATTAAGAAATTCCGGCATAAGACATTTGAGGAACTGCGTCACGAAACCGAAGACGGAGAGGAATACTGGTCGGCACGTGAACTTTATCCGGTGCTGGAGTATGCGCAATGGCGAAACTTTGAAACGGTAATCGGCAAGGCAAAAGAAGCCTGTACCAATTCCGGCCATGATTCCGGGGAACACTTTGCTGATGCCAGCAAGGTGTTGTATGTGGGAAATAACGCGCCGATGCCGGTGTCGGATTATCACTTGTCCCGCTACGCCTGCTATCTGATCGTCCAGAATGGCGATCCCTCCAAGCCGGCGATTTCTGCCGGACAGACTTATTTTGCAATTCAGACTAGGCGGCAGGAGTTGGCCGATGATGAGGCGTTTCAGGAACTCTCCGAAGAAAAGAAGCGCATTTACCTCCGAAATGAAATGCGGACGCATAATAAGCAGCTGGTGGATGCTGCCAGGCAATCCGGTGTGCTGACTGATCTGGATTACGCCATCTTCCAGAATCACGGTTACAAGGGGTTATACGGCGGATTGGATGCCAAAGCGATTCACGCCCGTAAGGGGCTGAAGAAATCTCAGAAAATTCTTGATCACATGGGATCGACTGAGTTGGCGGCGAATCTCTTTCGGGCAACGCAAGCAGAGGAAAAATTGCGTCGGGATCAGGTCAGGGGGAAGAACCGAGCGAATGCGGTTCACTTTGAGGTGGGTAAAGCGGTTCGCAATACGATCAAGGAACTCGGCGGAACGATGCCGGAAGATTTGCCGACGCCCTCCAAAGGAATCCCTCAGCTTGAGAAGGAACGCAAAAAGCTTCCCGATCAAGACAAATGATTGTGTAGAAAGACCGATATTTTGATGAGCTTGCGTTAATGTTTCCGCATCACGAATAGGATAGTTATGGTTGTCATTATTTCGCTTTTCTTCTGTCTCTTAACAGTCAGCTTGTTCGGAGGCTCGGTTTACGTCCTGGTAGATAAAATAAAGCTCGTCAAGCGGCAAAATCAGGAACTTGAAGCATATAGAGCGAAAGAAGCTGCTGCTGATGAAATTATAAATGCCAAATCGCAGATTATTGCGAATGCAAATCAGATTGCCGAAAGTACCGTTTTGAAGGCGAGGCAGGAAAGCGACGAAAGAAGTGCTCTTTGCGAAAGGTTGGACAGCATAATTGCAGAAACGCAAATGCAAAATGCAAATTTGAGCCGGTTGAAGTCGTCGCTAGAAGAGGATATCGAACTGTATAATCTGAATTTTTACAAACCGCATTATGACTTTGAAAAAGCGCTCGACTATGAACGGGCTCTCAGCACGAACCGGAGTGAACAAAAAGCTTTGATCAAAGCGGGGAAGGCAGTTGTTGCGGAAACTGGACTTGCTACGGATAAAAAGCTTGCGAATTTATTGGTCAAGCTGCTGTTGCGAACCTTCAACAGCGAATGCGATTTATTGATTCAGAATGTTGATTTTAAAAATGTCGTCACCTATGAGAATCGCATCAACAACTCGTTTGAGCAGTTGAACAAGTTGACTTTGAAATACTATGTTATGATCACGTCGGAATTTCTGAACCTGAAACTGGAAGAGCTGCGGATCTGCCATGAGTTTCAGGAAAAGAAACAGCAGGAGATTGAAGAACAAAAGACCTGCGCATGGTTAATATAGCGCAGGGCATATTAAATTCAACTATTCATTGCTGATCTTATCATCAGCTGCTCCGGAAGGGCTGTTTGTTTCTCGTTGCTTTTCGAGGCGGTACTGCCAGTAGAGTTTCATGGTTTCGATATAGGAGGCTGCGGCTTCCGGGGAATTTTCGGAAAGGTCGACCAGATAGCCGGTGATCTGCGGTCCGACGTCGCGGCGCAGGCGTTTCACGCCTTTGACGGTTCCGGTGCTGTCGTCGACCGAAACGCCGTTGTCGGCATCGATTTCGATATCCCAGCTTGCGTTCTCCCGGCTGACGTCGACGACGTTCAGGCCGTCCGTGTAACTGGCATTAGCCGTCGCATTCTGGGGATCAATCCCGAGATTGACACGGGTTCCGAGCGTGAAGGCTCCCGTGTTGTGGCTGCATCCCGGCAGCAGCAGCGCGGCGGCGATTGCCGTGAGGGCGATAATGATTTTTTTCATGGTTTCAGTCTCCTTTGCTGGTTTTGCACGGGCATTCGGCCCGGCGCTGGTCGCACACTTTGTACGACACTTTATGTTTGTCGATCTTGTTGATTTTCCGGAGCAGCCGGTCCTGTCCGCGTTCGATGCGTTTCTGCACCCACAAGAGACCGCCGAAAATCGGCACGATGATCGCCAACATTTTGGCGATTGCTTCAAGATGCTCCATTGGTCGCCTCCCTGTATTTCCACGCCCAGCCGCCGAATTCGCGCAGGATCGCGTGAAACTTCCGCATCTGTTTGCGGACCCAGTAGCGGCGCGGATCGTACCAGCCGTAGCGGTAATTCGCCAGCTTCAGGCCGTTTTCAAGCATCTCGTCGTCAGCATCCTTGCGTTCCGCTTCCGTACCGCCGAGCGCGTAGCGGATGTCGTGAATATCGGCAGCAAGCACAAGGGTCGGATTCAAGCCGCTGATCGCCTCCCGCAGCCAATCAGGCATCCAGTCCGCGCCGATGCCGTTGCAGACGCGACAGGCGCGTTCGCGGTCAAGCAGCAGTTCCGCGCCGGAAAGTTTCGCTGCTTTCGCAAGCGCAATTTTCTCTTCAATTTCATTCAGACTGTACATTCGTCACCTCCTGTTCCGCCTGTGCCTCTGCCGATTCCTCCATTTTCGCCCGGACTGCTTCGAGGGTCAGATCGAACGCGGCGAGCCAGGCCGGAACGCGCGGGTCCATCAGGTCGATCTGTCCACCGGGAGCGGCGTCGGAGGTCAGCAGCGCCAGTCCCGCAATGCCCTGCTTGAAGGTCTCCGGGTCCTGTAACGCCGCTGTCAGGTACTCCGCCGGAATCAGCGCATAGAGCGCGTTGATGAACGCTTCCTTATCCACCCATTCTTCCGTAGGTTCCGGCTCGGGAAGTTCGATGATCTCGCCGCCCACGATGTCCAGACGAGAAAGCGGCAGCGTGCTATCGCAGCGCAAGTATCCGTGTGCGGCGTAGTACTCCGCGCCGCGATAGGGCGGGATGGGCGATTCCTCGACGTATCCGTTAATTTTTCGTATATATCTCATTGGTTCCTCCAAAGTTATGCGATGATACAGGCCGGGACGCAGCCGCCGCCCCAGGCGCTTGACCACGACAATTCCTGCAGAATTCCGTTTGCGGAAACATTGACGATGTTGTGGGAATTGGAACGGTTTGGTGATCGTAATCCCCATCCGTTTTCCGCTCCAGCCGAAGTGTACTTGATCCGATCCGCGTCCGTCGCGCCGACATATTTCGTCATCTGTGCGCCTTCGGACAGTTCGCCATCAAGTGCTCCGAAAATCTCAGTTCGGCTCGGTGGCCAGAAGCGGTCAACGGTCTCGACGCTGCCGCCGCCGTCCGCGTTCGAAAGCGCGGTCACGAGGCGGGCCGGGGCAACCGCACTCAGAAAATCGGCGGGAAGGTCAGCCATGAATCCGGCCAGCGTCGCGGCGTAGTCCGGGGCGGCGTCATACTCGTGCTGTGCCGTCCACCACTCGCCCGGAGCGGCCGCGCTGTTCAGCCATTGTCGAATTGCTGACCAATCCCACCGATTGCAGCCGTATTGCGCCCGGTTCGCGTCCGGGTTTCCGGGCTCCGGCGCGTCGAACTGCACGGTAGTCACCAGCCGCACCGGAAGCAGCGTCATGCTGTGCGTCAGCGCGGCGTCAGCCGGTTCAACTTGGTCGAAGCCAACAACCTCGTACTCGATGTTCCAGCGCGGAGTTGTGATGGTCAGCACATCGCCGACTGCGAAGTAATGCTGCGCCCGCCCGCGCCGCACGACATCCCGAATCCCTGCCCACGAGAGCGGCTGCTTCTTCGGCGTCAGCGCCGCGATTTCGGCGGTGGAAAGCGCACGGTCGAATATCAAAGCTCTGTACAGCAGCGAGCTCTGAGATAGAAAACCAGTATAGTCGCGCCCAATCACATGCAGGCTACCTTGAGCAATGGATGCAGCAGTAGCATTACCGAATACAAAACTGGACACGCTCCCTGAACCTCTGCCGACAAGTTCGCCATCGATGTACAACTCATTTGCGTACTGAGTAGAGGACGCGCCCGGTCTGATCACTCCGACTATTTGATGCCGTTTACCGAAAAAGGCATCAGTTACAACCCCGTTGGTAGTGTGTATACTGCCTGAGGCATCTGCCCAAGTTAGCTGAAGCCGTTTGCTGGCCACAGAGGCCCGATAGTCTGCTTGTACGCTGAAATTGACTACCAGACTGCTGCCCGATCCGGAGAGCCCGTCACCCTGCGTAATCACTGGAAAATAATTCAACGTCCCATTATTGGATGTAGCAGGGAACCAGCAGTCGGCAATGAATGTTTTTTCGGCGTATGCACCGCGCAAGTCCAACTGCGTTGCGACACGGGAAATCACAGATACGTCGGCAGTTTCAAAACTTCCATGGTCAGTGCGGACGTTCGTTTTCGTGATGAGCTGCACCCGCTCCGCTTCGGACGGATAAGACCAGACAACTTGATTGTCAGTTAAATCCGTGATTTGAATTTTATACACGTAGCCGCTGTTGCAATTTGGAAGCCCGACAGCGGCGGTTCCGGTTCTGGCGAACGTATACGAGTGTTCGATCTCGTTGCCATCCAAAAAAACGCGCATCGCAGTGCCTTCGACGCGGGATTCGATGGTATGCCGCCCTTGCAGGCGAGTATCCCCGGAGTAGGCAACAACTGTAACGTACTTTGAGCTTGTATCGCTGGCAGATCGCAGTAGGTTACTGAAAACTCTTATGGTGTGGTCGTTGTAAACGTACACCCCGAACGGCAACTTGTCCGTGCCGGCGTAGAACATTGAGCACTCCGGATTCTCTCTGACGATCTCTGCCTCGATAAGGAAACTGTAATCATGCGTCGGATCGAGCTCTTCCCGCACCACCGCCTGATAGTCATAGAAAGCCTTGGCCTTCTCGGCAAAGTTTTCAGGAACGGGCGAAGGCCACGGATTCGACGTGTCGTACAGATCGGAGTATGCGGCCTGCCAGACGATTTCGCCGGTGGTATCGTCTGTAATAGAAATTTTATAGACATAACCGGCATTTGATCGCGGGGCGGAAATTTCAATCGCATTTCTGACCAGATTTTCACGTGTGTAAACGATCTCACCGTCAATCAATGCAGTAATGGTATTTTCTATCATTTTCACGGTCAGAGCATGGCGATTTGTTGAGTCAGAACCTGCCGAAAACTGTGTTGATCTACCGGATGCTGTGCTCAGTAGCGCTGTGCTTACGATGATCTCTCCGCTTGACATAAACACACGAATAAAACCATTCGACCCGTCAGGCGCAAAAATATAGACCGCATTTGTTTTTACGCATTTGAACTCGATTTCAAACGTAAAATCATGCGATTGATCCGTTACATCCAAAGCGGTTTTTGCATCCGTCCACGCCATCGGGTTATCCGCAAAATTGCGCGGCGTCGGAGGACGCAAACGGCTCCACCAGGAACCGCCCCGGTCGGGCGTCAGGCAGAGCAGGCAGGACGGGTCCTGCGCGGCGTCGGTGATCGGATCTCTCATTTACAGTTCCTTTCTCGCAGGCATGAGTACGACGCAAAGCGGCGCACGGAATGACGGAGAGCGGGGCCCCCGAAAAGTACCCGCAGCCGCCACGGGCGGACCCGAGGCTCAAACGCCGAGGGGGGCAACTTTTTGGGGATCGGGTCACGCATCATACTGCACCTCCAGAATGACGCTGAGGACGACCGCCGTGACGGGGGTGTTCCCGGAGTCTTTGAGGGTGTCGCGTTCGTCGTCGGTGTCGCGCCGGAGCGCGAGCGTCCCGGAGGCGACTTCGAGCGCGAATTCCGCCACGGCCGGAACCGCCCCGACCGCGACGACGAACGAGGTGCCGGAGAGCTCGGAGCCGTTCACGATCGGCACGAGGACGATGTTTCCGGTCACGCCGGAATCGATGCTGACCGTCTCGAGCGAAACGCGCCGGAGACTCCGCACTCTCCCCCGGAAGCTCAGCTGCCGGAACGCCGCATCGAGATACCGGCAGTCGCCCCACGTCTCATCCGCCACCGCCATCTCCGTCACAGGGTCCGCGATCACCCCGGGACCCGTCGCCCCGCGCAACGGGATCGCCGCCGACCAGTCCGCCGACGTCGCCGAGTTCTTGACGTAGAAATTCCCCTCGTCAGTGGCGAAAAAAACGAAACCCTTTGCCTCCGCATCGTACTGCGCCCGTTCCGAAACCGGCCCCGAAGCGTCGAATGCCAGCCCGTTGCCGGCATCGCCCTTGTCGCCTTTTTCGCCGCGTTGAACTGTGATCCACGACGACCAGCCGCCGCCGGCGGAGGCGGATCGAAAGCGGAACTCGGTATCGCCGGTTTCCGTCAACCGCTGCTCCACGGAAAATCCGGCGGCAAGCAGCTGAGCGATCGTTCCGGAGATCCGGTCTTTCATGGCTTCGGGCGGCTCCGCTTCAAAGTCGACGCTTCCGAGTGTGCCGGTGATGCTGAAGGTGTCGCACAAAAACGCCTTGATCGGTTCTGAAACCTCCCCCGTTGTCTTGAACAGCAGCAATTCAAGTCCCGCCACCGGAAGCAGAGCGGTATCCTTGTAATCCATTTCGGAACGAAGGCGCTGGGAATCCACGGCCAGATCGAAAACGAATTCGCCCTGTTCAAGATCGGATTGCGCCGTATCCAGCATGGCCTCGCAATAGGGAGCCTGGTCGCAATCTATGACGCTTCCGGCGGCATAGCTGCCGGTCAGCGTCCCGTCGACGGAGAACGTCACCGTGCCGTCCGTCACGGTCCGGGACGAATAGGCAATCGCCTCGTATTTCCCCGCCGCGTCATACAGGCGCACGACGCCGCTCTCCGGGATGAGCGCCGTCGTTGCACCCGTAATCGTCGCGGAAATGCCCGTAACGCTGCCGGCGGCAACTTCCGAGGCAAGTTCTCCCTTGAGTTTGTGGATGCGGTCGCTGTCGACCGTGATTTTTGCGCCGACTCCGGCAATCGCGGCCCACGAGGAATCGCGGGTCCATGCGGACGGATCTACCCCGGCGCCCCCGATGTCCGGCGTCTCCGTACAGGCGATGATTTTCACCGTTTCGCGGCTCAGGAAAGCCATTTGCGGAGTGGAATCGCGGAACGGATTCCCGTCCCGGTCAGCCCACTCCCGTGTCGTTGTATTCAGATAAAATTCGAGCATGTCAGTCTCCGTTCTCTGAAAAAGAACGCATGTCAACTCTTTTCGTAAAACCGGCATTTCTCCGGTGTACAGGCTTTCGTGTACGACGTATGACCGGCGATCCGGTGACAGATGATCCGGTTTCCGCGGCACGGCGCGGCCGGAAACGCCCTTTTCCCGGTGTCCTCCGCATAACGGCAGGCATCACTCCAAATCAACGGACGCTCTTTTTCTGCCGTCAGAGACAAATCCGCCTCAAACTTTTTGAACTCCTCCAGAGTACAATTCGAAAAAGTTTTCATCAGAAATCACACTCCTCGTCACAATTGCCGGTACAAATCTGCTCGGAAGTGGTGCAGTCACGATAGACCGCCCTCGTGTTTCCCTTGAAGCCGCACGCCTGTTTTGTCTCGGCTTCCCCGGTACAGAGCGCAATCCCCGTACAGGTGTAGAATCTCGCGTTCTGGTTCCCGATAAATGCGCAGGAAGCAAGCCCTCCCTCCGGCCCGGTTTTGCACTCCGCTGTTACGTCAGCCTCGTAACACTGCGCACTTCGACAGTTGTAAACTCCATTGACGCCCCAACTGCGATTGCCAATGCCGTTGCCGGTTGCATTCAGCGTAGACAATACGATAAAGGGCGTACTGCAATTCAGCATTCCGGTCGTCTCTCGTGATTTGAAATTTTCATTAACCACCACGATACTTGAACGATACGACCGAAAACCGGTACTCTCCATGACGGCCGCCGCTGTGCTGCCGCCACTCCCGTGCAATGTGCACCTGGTATCAACCAGCGAGCAGCTGCTGTTCGATTGATACACGCCGTAGCAATAACTCAAAAAGTCATCCGCTCCGGTAACGGAAATCGTGATGTCGCAATCGTAAAACAATGCTCCGTGGCAAACCCGGATCGCTCTCGTGTAACTGCGGATGGCATTTGACACGATCTCGACGGTACAATTCAAAAACTCGCATCCGGGACAGTCGCTGAAGATGGTGACATAAATAAGACTGTCGTCTTGCGATTCTGTCACATGATGCCTGATCCGGAGATCATAAAAAATACAGTCGGTAAAACCATGAATGAATATCGATGACTGATCGGAGGTTTCCCCCTCGAAGTTGAACGCGAATGCGCCGTCCCAGTTCGTGACGATCACCCGTTTCTGAAAAGAGGCCCCGACGTAGGCGTCGTGCCGTACTGCATAATCGACAACCCCTTTCACTTTCAAAACGAAATAGTAACAGCAGGTCGCGTTCACCAGGCACGCCAGCTTATTCATGGCGTCGCAGATATTCCGGAACGGATTCTGCCGGGTGCCGTCGCCGGAATGGTTGCCGCCGCCGGCTTCGGAATCGCAGTAGAATGTGTACGCGGAAACGGTTTTCTGCGAAACAGTCACCCAATCCCGGTAGGTGTCCACGTTCAGCGAATTGAATTTGCATACCGGATATGTGATCGGTTCCTGACGGACCGGCGGCATCACGAGAAACGGCAACACCGTGTCGCCGTTTTCATCCTGCCGCCGAAGAACGGCTCCGCGCTGCGTCATCGGAATCGGATAGATCATATCACACCTCCCCGCAAAGCAGATACCAGAACATTTGCACAACTCCGGCAGTATGATCCTGCTGAATGGTCATGCTGCCATCGTCCACGATCACCCGGCCGATCTGATACCAGGCGTAATCCGAATCGTCGCTCGGCAGAGCGTTCACCTCGACGATTTCGACCTTTGCGGGAGAACCTTCGCTTTCGACCGATTCGGCGGTGAATTTCAACACGTACACCTTGCTCGCCGATACCGTGAACTCCGCCGGCTCCACGAAAAACACCTGATTATTGACCCTGCAGACACTCGGCCCGCTGCCGCCGGTCTCCGGATCGTAAGTCGCGCCGTCAACGACCCGGATTTTATGCGTGGTCGTTCCGTTCCCGGTCGTGCTCGCATCGACGATTTTGAAGTAGCCGGAGTAGCCCGAGTAGCCCGCCGGAGCGCTGCCCACCTGTTCGGTCAAGGTGCTGCGTCCGCGGATGCGCCGCCCTCCCTGTACTGAAAATGCCGGATTGATAAGAATCTTGTCTACTGCCGCTTGCAGACGTGCGCTGTACTCAACCAGTTCTTTCGCCATGCTCATGCCCTCTTTTCCGGAAGGTTATAAGCATTCCACGAGCCGATTTCACAATCGAAAATTTCAATTGTGTTATAAGGATACAAAGCCGGGTCTTCCAATGCCTCCTCGTATAATGTCCCGTCTTTCCTGAGCGGCATCGGTTCGGTAATTTCCTCGTAAGGGATATTATCCGTTTCTTCCACGCCATCCGCCTCGTGGTACTTGTTGATTGCATTGATCACATCGTCAAGACTGCCGTAACGCGGCGCGACTTTGAGTTTATCTTCCAATTTTGAGCTTTCCCACGGCGTATAACAGTAAATGGCTCTTGGCTTCGGGATGATCACCCCATCACTGTTTTTGAAATAGCACAAAGTGCCTACGTCAAGTTCTGTTTTAGCCCATCCCAGGGCACGAATCTGTATCTGTGCGGAATGATCCCAGAAACGCCGCTTGATGCTCACCCCGTCTTCCTTGTACTCGACAACATAAGTGGTTTTCAGCGGGAGAAGTTTGCCCATGTATTCCGGGATTTCGATGCCGGCAACCTTGACAGTGTCCTTGTTGATAATCGGATTAAAATTCACCTGTGGTTCGCCGCTTGCCTTCGCCTTGACCGAGAATGAAAAGGAGAGTACGGCAATGGACTCCGTCGTTTCCGCGAGAATCCGGCATCCGGCGGAATTCAAGTTCTGGATATATGTACCATCTTTTTTGGTTCCGATAGTCAACTGTGTGGGAGATTCCATAAAATCAAAATTCACATTCTGGGCACCCAGATCCCAGGGGTCCACCCCGGAGACATAATTGACCGAGCTGCTTGAATTTACATACGAAAGCGTTGCGCGCGCCTGTACGCGGCGGTTTAAATTTCCCACCTGCACGGTTCTCGACGATTCAAGGTAGTATGCCGATAATTTCGGGTGGCGGCTCCGTTCCTGCGGAAGGAGATTGGATGTCGCGATCTCAATTATGTCATCGGCTTCGAATTGAATCTCCCGGGTGATTGTCGTCTTGTTCTCATCCTGCTGGATCTCCTTGTCTTTCTCATAAATGATTTTTACCATGGTATCACCTCACTGGCCTGGCGGGAATCGGTGTTGTGTTGTTCACAAAGTCGTCCAGCAAATTGCGGACCTCCTCCAGAAGAGTAGTCTGCTTTTTGCTTTGTTCTGCTGTTATCTTTTGCGGGTTGTTGCTCAGGTTCACGCCGCTGTTCTGGATCATCATTCGCGATTGAAGGCGCGCGCCTTCGAGGCTGTTCGCCAGAATTGCCGATTGCGTGGTCTCCCGGTAGCGGAAAATGTCATCCGCTATTTTCTTCATGGAAACGGCAAAATCGTTCCTCGGATTATCCTTTTTGTCGTCACCTTTATTCTTTTTGTTGTTACCTTTATCTTTTTGTTGTTTTTTTATGCTATCCATCCATTTTTCAAAGTCAAGCTCCATTTGAGCTCTCGCGTTTGCGTATTTTTTCGCGATTGCATCTTGCGTTTGTGTGAAGTTTGTCCAAGCGGCGTAATTAGCGGTCTCCAGTTTTGGGAATGGAGACACCCCACTTTTTGCCAATGTTTTTTCAGTTTTAGAACCTAATTCGGCAACCAGTGTAATCTTCGCATTATCTGCTTTATTATTATAGTAATATTGATTTTTCCCATATCTAAGCTTGCTTATCCCGAATAGATTATCCAAATTTTCAGCACGCGCCATTGCGCTAGCACCTATCCAATTATAGAAATTTTTTGAGGTATTTTTGATATCTCTCCTCACCCCGTGCAGAAAATTCGTTTCGCTTTCTGACATGCCGCTGAAAATTCTGTCCCAATTGTCATACATCCATTGTCCAGTATTGACAATGTTTTTAAATCCAGCAATGATACCACTGAAAACTGGCGCTAAAACGACCGAGCAGGATTCAGCACCTTCCTGCACTGATAACCAAACAGATTTAATTGCAAATACATATGTAGGCAATTCTTTTTTAGCCCATTTGCTAATATCTTTTATGACATTTGTAATTTTTTCCGTATTTTCGTAAACATCAAAAAGTTTATAAATCAATCCTCCCAAAGTACTTTTTAATTCAAGTATCGCCTCTTTCTGGTTGTTTTGGGCCTGAGTCCAGTTCTCTCCTTCTGCGTTGTAGTCACCAATGGCATCCTTATTCTTCTTGATGATTGTCTCCAAAATTGCCATGGCTCTCGCCTGATCTTCCGAGACGCCTTTATTTGTTGCTATCGTCTTTGTTAATTCCTGGAGCTCCTTATCGTCCATTCGGATAACCGTCCCGTATCCTTTCATGCGTCCTGTTTCCCCAAGCATAGCAGCGGTTATTGCTTGAACCGCATCTTTTGCTCCCCCCGCATGTCCGGTAAAGCTGGCAAGATCGATCCCCATACGAGAAACGCTCTCGGACATTTTCAGGGCTTCTTTTTCATCAAACCCGAATCCCTTCAAAACCCCGGCCGTATCAGTCAACATCGTTTTTGCCGTTTGCTCGGAAAGATTATACTCTGACATTAATTCGCGTACAGCTTGAGTAGCCGTGCCCATGGAATCACGAAAGGTTTTTCCGAATTTCCAACTGGCGTCTTGAGCTGTATTAAACGCTGCCAGGCTATCGCTTGCGAACTGTAGCGAAAATGCGGCGGCCTGCTTCCCAAGCATTCCAAGAGCAAAACCGAGTTTATTGATTGAAGCCACTGATCCGGCCGTCTGGCATGCGATGATGATTGAAGCGGTCACATCGTCCATAAAAAACCTCCTGTTTTAAAAAAAAGACGAGTGTCAACTTGATTCATCGGTACGCTGTGTTATATTAGAATCGCCCAAAAAGAGAGGTGTTTAAAAAATGCCAAAATTGATGAAATGCAAATCCTGTGGCAACATGATCGCGAAGTCGGCTTCCTTTTGTCCTCAGTGCGGGGGAAAAGTCCAACGGACCAGTGGATGCGCAATCCTTTTCCTGATAGTACTCGTGGGTGCTATTTTTACAAGCTGCCTCCGGTGCATGTATCAAGACGCTCATTTGGCTTCATCCCTTCCCGAAAATATTCAAAAAGCACCGAATAAACAACCGGAAAATTCCGTACCTGCAAAAACAGAGAATCAAACCCCTCCGCCGACCGAGCAGGAGCCGTCTCCCGTAAAAGAAGATGAAACTCAACCTGCTCAGTCAGCCGAGCAGGAGCCACCCCCTGCAAAAGAAGATGAAGATAAGGCGGAAGAGGTCGTTACCCTTGAAACCCTGATTGCGAAAAACCGGGAAAAAGTTTATTCAGAAATGCCCTTCCAAGAACCGAAAATTGGTTCAGTCATGATTATTCGGGTGGATAATGAAGATACGGAAGGTATTCTGCATAAAATTACCGATAAGGGCATTCTTTTCGGTTCTGATGATGTTAAAGTCATGTTCACCTGGGATCGCCTGTCCAAGAAAGACCTGATAAAATTGCGGCGTAGCGATTATGAGGAATTTGCAAAAGAAATTGCTACGGAATGGGCACAGGGAGAACTTGCAAAAATCGAAGCTGAAAAGCTGAAAAAGGCAGAAGAAGCTGAAATAAAAAGGCAGGAAGCTGAAGCAAAACGCCAGGAAGCTGAAGCAAAACGCCAGGAAGCTGAAGCCAAACGCCAAAAACGATACAATGCAAGTAGATTCCGGCAAGAATTTATTTCCAGCTGGGATGGCTCATGCCGCACAGTTGTCAATGCTCTAAAATCGGTAATGGATGATCCGGACAGCTTTGAACATGTAAAAACCGAATGGTGGACATTAAAAGGGACCACAGACCAGTATCTTATCCATATGACATGCCGCGGAAATAATAAATTTGGAGCCAAAATTCTCACTAAAATTGAAGCGGTATGCCGGGTGAATGGGTCAATTGTCTCCCTGAAATATCTTTAGCTTTGATTAGCCAGTGGCAAGGATTTATATAAGTTTCTTGACATTTATATTTCAGGGAAGGTATGAAATTTCATTGCCCCCATTGCGGACAGCATTATGAGATCGACGACCAATACGACGGTTTTCAAACCGAATGCATGCGCTGCCGGAAGAGCTTTGTCATCACCTCAATAAATGTTGGTGACGAAGAAATTTCCGGCAGCAGACATAAAAAAGATACACGAGGGTATACATTGCCGCCCATAGCCATGCTGGACAAGGCGGATAATATATACGACGAAAGCCCCGAGGAAATTCATGATCTGCAGGAGGCCATTGAACAAACGCTGGCGAGCTTCAAGATTCCGGGGATCATTGCCCGTCATCTCGCCGGGCCTCGATTCATTCGTTTTGAACTATCCTTGAAAGAAGGAATTCTTTTAAGGAAAATCAGGAAGCTAGCCGACAACCTTGCAATGCGCCTCAGCCGTCCGGAGGTCTTTATACTCGCTCCGATTCCCGGTCGTGACGTCATAGGGATCGATATCCCGAGGAGATATTTCGAAAGCCTTCCCTTCCGTTCTCTGCTGGAAACAGACGCATGGCGCAACACCAAAGCGGAAATACCGGTTGCATTGGGGGCAAAAATTACCGGGGAACCCGTGATTCTTGATCTGGCCGAAGCCTCCAATCTACTGGTTTGCGGAGTGTCCGGAACGGAAAAAAACGACTGCCTGAACACTCTGATTTCCAGCATGCTCTTTCGTTTTCCTCCTGACGAATTGCGGCTGCTCATGATCGACTTGAAAATCACTGAATTCCGCTGTTATCAGACTCTTCCCCATCTGATTGCCCCCGTCGTCAACAGCCTTGAGCAAGTCCCGTCAGCATTGAATTGGGCGGCGACTGAGATGGAAGAACGGTATCACATTATTGCCCAGGCAGGGTTAACGACTTTGGCCGAATATAACAACCGTGAAAATCGGACTCCGGTTTATGATGAAAACGGGAGGCCGGTTCCTCAGAAAATGCCTGCCGTTATCTTACTCATCAATGAGCTGGCGGAATTGATGATGACCAGCCATCGAAAAGAGATGGAAAGTGCCATCTGCCGCCTCTGCCATTTGGGAAATTCTGTCGGGATTCATGTTATTCTCGGCACCAGGCATATCTCCGCGAGAATCATCACCGATGCAATTAAAGTCAACATTTTGACGAGACTTTGCTTCCGGTTTCATTCAGATGAAGACAGCCGCATGGTTCTGGATCAGAACGGAGCGGAACGCCTGCTCGGGAAAGGCGATATGCTCCTTCTTTCTCCCGCCTGTCTCGGCCCTGAACGGATTCAGGGTGCAGCGATGGAAAACTCAAAGCTTGAGGAGGTCGTCAAATTCGTTTCGGATCAGGTCCCGCAAAACTTCAGCGCGCGGGTCATGGCCGGCAAAGAGGATATGGCGGAGGAGATCGACGACAATGCGGTCGATTACGGCGAGGACGATTACACCGATATCGCGCCGGTCATCAGGAAGTACATGCGTCCCGGCGACAATGACGACGTGCGCCGCGCGCTCGAAGTGGTCGTGCTGGACCGCAAGGCGAGCACCAGCTATCTGCAGCGGCGGCTGAAGATCGGTTACAACCGTGCGGCCGAGATCATGGATCTTTTCGAAGAGCGCGGCATTGTCGGCACCGCTTCCGGCAGCGGCGAGAATCGTGAAATCCTGATTTTCGACAGCATGGATGAATAGGCCATAAAGATTTTTTCCGGAGCAGACGCGGGAGCATCAGGAACACGCCAAAAGGGTTACTGCGATGTCCTTTGAAGATACGAAAAAGGGGGCCGCTGCAAGGCCATAAGGTTTTGCAGCGGCCCCTTCTGTATGCGTCAACAGGGTTCGGTTACATCATCGCGGCCACGGGTTTGAAAGCCTTGATAAAATCAAAACTCTTTTTCCCTTGTGTCCGTTCGGTATATATGACGCAATCAAGTTCATAATGCGCTTGCAGATTAAGCCAGATTTGCGCCGACCGATTATATTTTCCGCTTGAAATATAACTTTTAAGATATATTTTAACTATGCAACATTGCGAAAGGTACAGAATGATACCGAAGAGAAAGAAAAGTTATGTAGAGTTTCCCGGCGTAACGGCTTTCATGAAGCAGCAACCCGAAGCCGTCCGGATTGAATATGATTTGATTGTCGAGAAATTGGAGGCGGAGGGACGCTTGTCAATGCCGGAGGGCGAAAAGATCGCCGGTGAAAATCTTTTTGCAATCCGGGTGATTAGGGCCGGGAATGTGCGTATTTTCTATGTGTACGGCGTTGATGATTTTGTTTACGGCATCCATGCGTATGTGAAGAAAACCCGCCAGATACCGAAGCAGGAAATTACCCTGGCCCGGAAACTGGCAAAGGCTTTGAAGAATCAGGAGGGGACGAGATGATGATGAAGAAAAATGACAACGAGATCGAAGCAGAAGCTACCGCCGTGCTGGCGGATCGGGAAAGGCTGGCTCAGGAACAGCGGGCATCTAGACAAGCCAGGCTGAATGATCCGGCAAAGGCCGAAGAGGTGGCGGAAGCCCGCGCCGCGCTGGAAATCGCCCGCGCCTTGTATGAAGCCCGCAAGGCGGCCCGGCTGACACAAAAAGAGCTGGCCGAGCGCATGAATACCTCACAATCATTCATTGCCCGGATGGAGCGGGGGCGGGTAAATATCACGATTCAGACGGTCGCCCGCTATGCTTCTGCTTGCGGAAAGCGAATTGCCCTGATATAACTATATGTCAGAACAGGCAGAGAGGGATGATCATGGATGCGAAGTGTAATCTGATTTCGGGACAGCTTTCCGAACTGTTGAATTGCACGGTCGCCTGCAAGTACGACGAACCGGAAAATCTGTTTTATGCGCAAATTTTCAATGTGGTTTTTGACAGGTTCGACGAGGTTGAATCGAAGGTATTCGATTATTCCAATGCTAACTATGAGCGATTGGGTGCTTTTTGCATTCCGGTGATGTTTACTCCGGAGCAGACGCGGGATTGTTTTCCGATGTATGCGGAGTTTCCGCCGTTCCCGCCCGCTTCCTGTTCGGGTAATTGGGAATTGGTGAATGCGCCTGAGTTGTGGGAGCAATACAACTCTCGGAAATCCAACAGCTAATTGAAGTGATTCATCTTATTTTTGCCCCGCAAATCAGCGGGGATTTTTCTTCCCGTCTTCTTGCAATCTGGCCCCGACTGTGATATAATTTAAAGTGGCTTATTAACACTTGATGCGGGGAAGTGATGAAAATTCATCTGATACTGATGCTGATGCTGCTGTTTGCGGCGATGACTGTTTTGGCGTTTGATCCGGTACGTTTGCGGGCGGTGGCCTGCATTGACGGCGATACGTTTGTAGGATCGAAAGACGCGCGCGTGGTTCGCCTGTGGGGAATCGACGCACCGGAGCTGGATCAGCCGTGGGGAGACGTGTCGAAGGCTGCCCTGATCGCTCTCACGCACCGCCGGCAGTTGAATATCGAGCCGAAGGGAGACAGTTGGGGGCGTCTGGTCGGCGTAGCCAGGCGCGGCAGGGAAATCGATGTCGGCCTTGAGCTGATCAAAATGGGTCTGGCGTGGCACGATCCGCGTTACGCGCCGAAGGCGAAAGAGTACGCCGAGGCGGAAGCGGAAGCCCGGAAGGCGAAGCGCGGGCTCTGGAGCGACGACAAACCCGTCGCTCCGTGGGACTGGCGCAAGCAGCAGAATGACGATATCGACGAAGACGATTGACTTTTCTTGAATCCGGGTTATATCAATCAGACATAGCGCCTGCCCGGCCGCAAGGGGGGGCAGGCCGAAAAGGCAATTGCGTCACGTCGAAAGGCGCTCGCGTTCTTTGGCAATCCGGGCCATTGCCGCAACATTGGTCGGCAAGTGATCCATGCCGACATCTCCGGTAAAACAGGCAGACAAGCGGAAAAGGAAAAAGCGGATATCGTCAAATACAAGCCGCCTGTCCTTCTCCATCTCCTCGACCCCCCCGCCGAATACCTGCAGGTAGATCAAGTCTTTCCATTTGAGCGGCAGCAGCGGGGAAAAATCCCGGTTTCCCACGCAAAGCCAGATCATGGCCGCGTACTCCCCGCCGCTGCCGTCCGTCAGTTTTTTTCCGCTCGCTCCCGGATCTGTTTGCGTTCGTCGCTGAATTCTTTGGTCAGGTCCCGGATCTCGACCAGTAAGTCGGAGACGATGGAAGCGCCGGAACTCATCAGGATATCCAGCTGTTTGTCGGTAATTCCGACAACTCCGTGACGGATCACCTCCCGGCGGACCTCCAGATCCATATTTTTGTCGGGGATCTGCGCAATCGTCGCAACCCGAATCGCCGTTTCGTCGTTGAGAGCCCGGATTTTCACTTTTTGCGTTTCGTCCATCACCTGGACCTCGATCTCTTTTTCCGGCAGTTTCAACGCCTCAAGTTTACTCAAGTCAAGCATACATAGCCCTTTCCTTTGGTTATGCGCCGACAGTCGGCGCTTTGGTGTTCAGAAAATCAAGCTGAACGGTCATGGTCCTGACGCGCTTCCCGTTCACGGGAAGCGTGGGGCCTTCCGAAACAGTGACAATAGCCTCCCCTGTAAAGCCGTCGGCGCCGAGAGTAACCGACCAGGTATCGACATTCGCTCTTGCCGTGTCGATCAGGTCGTAATTTTCCTTTGAATACTCACAGGTATAGGTCAGATTCTGATATCCGCCGTCAGCCGTGACGCTTACGGAATCCCCTCCCTGGAACGGTTCGATTTCAACGCTCGGCGAGTTCATTGCGGGAGCGACCGCGACCTCCTGATAGCAATTCAAAGAGATTGCCGATCCGCCCCCGCCTTTCGGCTTCAGAGCGATTTCGAAAGTTCTGCCGTTTACCGGCGCGCCGGTTGTCGGAATAGCCATATTCTACCTCCTGTTATGGGTTGTTTCCTGAAAATAAATCGATGTCAACTACGCTTTTTGCCTTGTGATAGTTTGATTGCCCCTTTTCTTGCGCGGACGTCCGTTCCGAATTATTTGGCGGCTTCCGCGAAGGTATTCGGCTGCTTCAGCCACCGATAAACGGCCTGTTGAGCAATTTCCGCCGATCTCTCCGCAAAATGGGCGGGAGCCTGTTTGGAACTTCCGCTATTCAAACGCTTGATGTACGGCACATTGTTCGTCAGGTAAAGCGTATCTTTGACCGTGAAGTTTTCATTGACAGCCTGGAGTTTCTCCGCCATCTGGGGACTCTCGTATTTTCCTTCCGGCGGAACTTCCGTCGACGGGACCTTCACAGACAGATACCACCCCCATCTTGCCCGGCCGGTATCAACCGGTGTCGAAATCGTCACCTGCCGGAGCGCTTCCGTGATGCCGACCTTCATCGCCTTTTTGATCTGAAGTTCGTATGCCTCCCGCATGCGGTCAATCTCCGCCATGCCCTTCATCAAGTCAAAAAACAGCATCTCACCCTCCGTACTTCGCGCTTGCGGGGAGATAAATTTCGACGTAGATCAGCACGGGGAGGCGGAACAGCTCCTCTTCCTGCGACGGGCTGCCGTAGTTGTACCGGGCGACGGAAGCGGACACGCCGCCGGTCCAGCCGTCGAGGGCGACGTCAACCTTCGCCGGGTCCTTGACGTTGAACTCGGCGAGAATCCGGGAAGCGATGTCCGAAACCTTTAACATCGGGTTCGGGAACGCCTTGTTCCGGGCGAAAACATCATACTCGCACAACACGGTAACCAGCTCGGACATCTGGGAATCCTCTTCGCGGGTATACTCCATGACGGTTTCCCGGATATAGAGCAGCGCCTCGGCGGGCGCGTTCATCCACTCGCGCTGGTATTCGGCTTCGCTGACGATCCCGGCCGCCGTGATCCTTCTCCGCATCGCCGTGCGCAATGATTCGATGACATCCACTTTCTCCCTCACTTTCTCAGTGTGAATTCCAGCAGCGCCGGCTCATTGTCCAGCCATTGATCACCTTTCACGCCGGTGATATTCCAGACGTCTCCGCCGATTGCCAGCGCATCGTCGCCGAGGTCGATTCCCCATTCTCTCGCCGCGGTAAAAGGGCGCACCTCCGCCAGCGTTTTCACGACCCGGTTGACGATGATCTCCGGGTCGTCCGGCTGCGGATCGTGCGCGGCCTTCACCCGCAAGAATGCCGCCCGGCAGAGAAAATCACCGGCCCGGTAATTCAAGCCGTCCACCAAGCCCGCACGGACCGGTTCCGGCGCCCTCACGACCAGTTCCCGTCTGATCTCGATGATCTTGTCCTCTCCGCCCAGAAAGCCGCCGAGGTCGTTGATGCGGAAGATCAGAATCGCCGTGTTCCGGTTCACGTCTTCAATTCCGGCAATTTCAAGCTGGAGCTCCTGTTTCCAATTCGGCATCACACGCCCTTTCGTTTTTGAAAATAAAACGTTGTCAACTCTGTCCTGCCTTGATTTGTTCGAGAAAACCGCGCATCAGGAACTCGAGATAATAGGGAGCGGTTTCCGCTGAGCCGAGCCAGTATTCCACATCGCATTTGTGGTAAAGACGAATATGGACCGCATGGAACAATTCATGGGCCAGCGCCGCGACGTTTTGCGGATTCTCCATGCTGAATTCCGGAAGCCAGATCGCGACAGCCCCGGACAGGTCAATCGTATATCCGAGAGCCGGAGCAATCCGATCGTCTCCCGGATATCCCTCCATGCAGGAAATCGCTTTTTTGAAATCCTCCAGCTCGCCGATGAAAAGCTGGAATTCGCATCGGAAAACCTTGTCGTAAACCTTGTAAATCTGCATTTCATGCCTCCTTCTCTGTGAAAAATCACTCCATGTCAACTCCGGCCGGTTGACATGATTTTATTTTCAAGGAGGAGCCCAGTATGGCATGTGACGGAAACTGTCAAAGCTGCCCGATTCAATGCGGGCTTACCACCCTGAACAAACTCGAATCCAAAGCAAAGGAGAAGACGGAAATGAGCGAAGGCGCCCTGAATTGCAAGTCCGGAGACGCGGAGAAAATCGCGGTACTGCTGAACGAAAACGAAAATCTCAAGCAGCAGATCGCCGCCATCGGAGCCTCGACGCCGCTCTCGACCGGAGTAAAGACGACCTCCTGCCTGGCGATCGGAGCGGCCGTACTGGCGCTGGTCGTCGCCTGTTACGCACTGAGCCAGACCGGAAAATACGCCGACATGATCGCGGCCGCCAACATCAACGCGAGCGAAGCGGTCAGCATCTCCCGCAAGGCGGATACGAAAGCCGAAGCCGCCGGCGACCGTTCCGAGAAGAATTTCGTCTATCTCCGCGACATGAAACGCGACCTCAAGCATTGATCACGTGACGCCGCGTGATGTCACGTGACGTCACGCGATAAAAAAATCCGCCGCCGGCTATCGGGAGAAGCAATAACTTCCCGGAAGCCGGCGGCGTAACATCATCGGCTGACCCATCCGCTGGAAATTTTTCCCCGGCCGTCGGCAACGGCGTCGCCGGACAGAATTCCGCCGTTATTTTCGAGAATCCGGCGGCAATTCATGCAAAGCACATCCGCGGCGAATGACTTGTCAAACACGGTTCCGTCTGTGGAGGAAATCCCGAGCGTGGTCTTTTTGTCCGCCTGGGTCGGGTCCTTGCCGAGATTCAGCAGATAGAGCGCCTGTTCGCAATTCGCGCGCTTCAGCCAATCCGGAGCGTCGGAATCGGAATATTCGACCGGCTCGCCGTACTCATCCTCAAACGAACAGTAGTCAACGATCTGCTGCGCGGCGGTTTCCAGATAGATCTCTTTTTCATCCCCGTCCCATGCCGATGAAAAAGCGCGCTTGCGGAAATATTCGTCGGCAAAAGTGATATCGCAAAAGCTCATTTCCGTGCGACTTTCTCCTCTTTGAGCATTTTGTCAAACGCCGCCTTTACGCTGTCGAGCCTTGACGCATCGAAATCGGCGATCCCCGCTTTCTTCAGGGCATCAAGCATCATCTTCCGCGTCATCTTCACCGTCGGCGGCAGCGCTTCTTTGTCCGGTTTTCCGGAATTGTCCGGAATTCCCGGTGATTTTCCGGTGACCTCCGCGATGATCTGTTCATCCGTCATCGTTTTCCGGAAACGTCTCGTTTCGATTGCGCCGTTCTCTTTGAATGCGACATCGACGGTCAGCGCTCCCCGGATAAATGAAATGATTTCCGCCATAACTCTCAGCTCCTTTTCAACGATTCAAAAAAACTTCCCGCCGCTCTGTTTCATTCAGCGGGAAGCCGGCCGGCGATTACGCGGAAACTTCCTTGGTGTTCACCGGGTCTTCGGTCGTATTGGCAACGAGCACTTTCGACGGGAGGCCGCCCTTGACTTCAGCCAGCGCCGTGCCGGAAGGTTTCAAGTTGTGGATCGGGCAAAGGCGCTGTCCGGCATTCTTGAACTCAAACGTGAGTTCACCGAGCGCGGTGCGCCGGATGCTGTCACACCCCGGAGTACTGGTATCCTCGTCGCTGATTGCGCGTCCCTTGAGGTTGGAAATCCCGAACCCGGCAGGATCGATAACCCAGGCATCGGCATCCGGCATATCCGGATCGGCGATAATGGTCATCGTCGATCCGTTCATATCATTGACGATCACGGCGACATAAGCGCCGCGGCGCTCGTCCGAGCGGACGATCTGAAGGCGGTCGCGGTACTCCTGAGAGATAACGCGCGCCTGCCCCGGCGAGCACAGCACATAACTCGGCATGCCGCCCGCGCCGGTTACCGCCTGGGCGCCGTCGTTGATGACGAAGCTGTCGAGCCGTGCGCCGCCGGCATTGACCGAAAGGCCGCCGGCTTTCATGCCGAACTCATAGAGACCGCCGGCTGAACCGTTCACGGCGGCGGAACGTTCTGCGCGGTGTCCGAAGATCGCCACGCGGTTGAGGTCGCGCGTCAGTTCCTGAAGCGCAAACTCCGTCTGGCGGTTGATCTGGTTGTCGACATTGCCGTAAACGTTGATCGCGAGCGCCGTGCCGGTGATGATGATGTCCTTGCGGAAGATCTGAAGCGTGTTATATTCAGTCCCTCCCTGATGAAAGGTTTCTTCTCCCTCGCACGAACCTTCGACAATCGGCGTGGACACGATGTTGAGGACATCGTTCTGGGTGGGAGCGGACTTGCTCGATCCGTTCGCCGAAGTGAGTTTGAAGGTGACGCTGGTTCCGGAGATCGCCGTAACGGTGAAAAGCGCGGAATCCCCGGCGACGACCATTTGCGTACCGATGGAGAGTTTCGCGGCATCTTCGGAGGAGACGGTCAGCACCTGACCGGAAACTCCGGTGACGGTGACGGAGCGTCCGGCGATCTGGTCTTCGAGCCATTCATGCTTCTGCTGCGTGGCATCGGCACGGCGCGGAAAAAGCGAGATGAAGCGCGGCTGATCCCTGATGACGGTCGAGAGGACGTCGGAAAGATCGCGCTTCCTGTTCTGGAAAGTGTAGCTGTAAATCGGCATTTTTATTTCCCTTCTATTTTATTTTCTGATGGTTTCGCCGGGGCAGTTTTCGAGCATTCCGGAAATATTTCCGGATTGTTTCGCCGCTTCATAAGCGGCATTTGCTCCGCCTCCGGCATTGATGGAGGAATTTCCGGGGGAGGCGTTGCCCGGCGTGGAGGATTTCCGGTAACCGAGCGCGTTCCCCATGGCTTTGAGGTAATCGAGCGGCTGAAGTCCGTTGATTTCCTCGATGTCTCCGATGGCGTTCCGTTTGAAGGAGCGGTACGTGCCCTGCACTTCGATCCCCTCCGGAGTTCTTCCTCCGAGAAGCCACAGCCGGGTTCTGTCTTTGTCGAGTTCGTCCGGGAGCTGGTCGATCAGCCCTTCGCAAATCCCGCGAAGTTCGGCGTCGGCTGCTTTCCGCTGCATCTCGTCGAATTTCTCCAGCCGCTTCTCGGTTTCCGTCCGGTATTCCCGGAACTCCTTTTCGAGGAGCAGCCGGGCCTTTTCGGCTTCGGTGAGCTTTTCCGGGTCGACTTCCGGCGTTCTGGAAGCTTTCTCGATCAACTCGGAGATTTCCTCCGGCGTCTTCCCGAAAGCTTTGTACTTCGCCAGTTCGTCGGGGGAAAGCCCGATCGCCTTGAATGCGGCCAGCTCCTTCCGGTCGGCGCGCCGGCCGTTCCGCTCCTCCACGAGGGCCTTGAACGCCTTGTCCGCGTCATAGACGAAAGCGCCATCGCTTTCGCTGACGAATTCGCGCATTACTTCCGGAACTTCATCGATACTTCTGATGTTGATATTGACACCCATGGCGTCTTCCTCCTGTTTGATTGTTACGGCGCCGCATTGCACCGTTTTCAGAAAATAAAACCGTGTCAACCGAATACGGAAATGAGCGGGAGACTTGATTCCGGAGAGATTCGGGCTATATTGATTTCAGGAGGTTTTGCGATGATGAAATATATTGTTCTGGCTGTATTGCTGACAGGCGCATTCGCATGGGGCGGCGAAAGGACTGTCGTGCGCGACGCTGCCGGGCGGATCGCCGGAAGCACGGTCACGTCCGGAAACAGGACCGTCGTGCGCGACGCTGCCGGACGCATCGCCGGTTCCGTGACCGAATCCGGGAACCGCCGCGTGGCGCGCGACGCCTCGGGACGGGTGAAGGGGAGCGCCGAAAAAAACGGTTCGCGGACGGTTTATCGGGATGCTTCCGGGCGGACCGTCGGCACGGCGGCCGAATCGGGCAGCCGGACCACGTATCGTGACGCTTCCGGCCGGGTCACCGGTTCCGCTTCCACCTCCGGCGGGCGGACCGTCTACCGGGATGCGTCGGGCCGGATCGTCGGCAGCGCGAAAAAGTAATCACTGTTCGAAAGAGGTCAGGTCGAGCGCCTTGAGCTGTTTCACCGTCATTGTTTTCTGCGGCCACGGCGTGATGAAATCGGAAAATTTCCTCCCTTTCAAATACATTTTGTACCGGGCCGGACCGAGCCACTCTTTCCGCTGCTGTTCCGTCATCACGGTTTCAAAATATTCCTGGAAGGTCATTCCGCCGGAAACCTGTTCGAAAGCCGGCTCTCCGGTCCGTTTCTCGTAATCGCGGATGGCGTCGTAGTAATATTTCTGACGGGTGCTCTCCGCCAGGTCTTCCCATGTTTTCTTCGGATACTTTTCCTCATATGCGCGCTTTGCATCGGCCATGAAATCCGACTTCGCCGCCGGGCGCTGTTCGTCGGCGAAGTCGGAAGCCGGCGTCACCGGCAGCAGCACGCACCGGCAATTCGGATGCAGCGGCGGGACGGGGTGCGGTTCATCGATCTTCCAGCGTTTCCGGGAAAGCGGGGCGCAACGCATGCACGTCCTGCCGTCGAGGGTATCCAGCCACTCAACGCCGGTGCAAACATCGCTGTTCGACCGGAAAAAATCGTCTTTGGCCTGATTTGCAATTCCGGAGCAGACGGTTCGGGCCATGCTCCTGGCGTGGGCCCGGTTGGTCGACAGAATGCCGTCCGAATAATTTTCCTTTTTCGTCCCCATGATGTTGCGCGTCATCTCCGCGACAGTCCATCCCTGATTGACGCCTTCATTGACCATTTCCGCGATGCGCTGAACATCGGCGTCGGCCGTATGCGTCCACCACTCTTCCCAGCTTTTGTTCTGAATGACGGCATTTTTGACGATGCGCTTCTGTTTCGCCTCTGAAATCGAATCCGGGATGTCGGCCGCATGCGAACCGAGGAAAGCCAGCAGGACGCGGCGCGCCCATTTGTCCTCATTCGGCATGAGCTCAAACGCTTCCTGCCTGATCTTCTTCTCGGCTTGCCGGTATGCCTTGACGCGGATCTGTTCAAGCTTCTTGCGAATGTATTCGAGCTGCTCCGCCCCTTCGGCTGTATTGCGCCGGTAGTCGAGATCATCGAGCATGGATTTCAGCCGGGCGATGGTGGCGCGGTCGGCGTCGTCGAGCTCATCGACGATCCGCTGTCCCCATGCTTCCCCGAGCCGGACAAGGTTCGCCTGGTGTTCGGCGATCTGTTTGCGGAGATCGGCGGCGGATTGCGGCTTTGCCATGCTTTACTCCTCCGGCTCCTCTCCGTTTTCTTCGCCGAACCCGAAAGCTCCGGCGACGCTGTCCAGCCGGGCTTGCTGGTTTTCCGCTTCGAGCTGATCCAGTTCTTCCCGGACTTCCGGCCAGGGGCGCGGATCGGCCAGACCGTTCTTCTCGGCATATTTGCGGACCTCTTCCCGCGTGAGCTGCAAGGCGGCGCGGGAGTTCGCCAGCGTGACGCACTCCTGTGCCGTTGCCTTGATTTCCGCAAAGTCGCTGCTCGGAGTGAATCGGATATCCCGCGCGGTCTCCTCCGGAGTCATGCCGATCCAGCGTCCGGCAAAACGGAGCTGCTCCTCGATTCCCTTGCCGCACGTCTGGTTGATGGTCTGCAATCTGGCCGTCTGGCTGTTCCGGTAGAGCTGCATGGTCCCGACCGGGGTGTTGGTGAGGCCGTCCGTCCCGCTCAGCGAAATCCCCATCTCCCTGGCTTCGGCGATCATCTGCTCGATGTTCCGGGCCTGCTGGTCCAGTCCGGCGGAGTTGGCGGAAACGTATTCGAACTTCGAGCCGTCCGGCAGGAAAAGCACACGGTCCGCGCCGAGTTCTACTTTCTTTTCCGCATCCGCGCCGGAGATGACCGCGACCGGATCGGTGGTCATGTAAAGCGCCTGCTGATGGTCGCAATCGGCATTCAGAATGTGAAGGCATCGCAAGCACAGGTTCAGCAGCGGCGGATTTTCGAAACGCATGAAGTTCAGCGAAGCGGGATTGATGCAGGTGAACGGAATCCGGTCCAGCGTTCTGCCGAATTTGTCCGGCACGTTGAAAATCGTGCATGCGGAAGGGTCCGGATCATCGATGCGGAACGCTTCGAGCATCCCGAAGATCTCGCCGAGCGCGAGGCGGTATTGTTCCGCGTCATCCCAGACCGCCGCGCCGTTTTTATAACCGGCTATCTTCACGCCGGTTCCGCCGAACTTCGCCTGGTAGTAGACGGAAGGCGAGCTTCCGGTCGGTTTCGTCAGCGCGAGGAGGGTGATTTGCGGCGAATAGACGTCTTTCCAGACCGTGTAATCGTAATCGATGCTGGAAGTATCCAGCAAAATCAGCTTGGCGAACGATTCGCCGTCGGCGTAATTCACCTTGGCCCGCAAAAATTTCCGGGCGCGGTATTCGTTGATGTGGAATCCCGTGCCTTCGCTGTTGTCCGGCTCCAGCAGCAGACAGGTGCGCCCGGACCGCAACACATTTTCGACGGTGCGGGAGAACAGCGCCTCCAGCCCGTCCCGGAACGGCGTCGCATAGTTTCGGAGGAACTCCAGTTTCTCCGCCTTCCCGGAGAAACTGACATCCGGCGGCTTGGCGCACAGTACGCCGACCATCTTCTCCAGCGATTCCGCGGGGAGGTTCGGAAACTTCCCGCGCCCCTTGAAGGCCTCCCATGCCTTCCGGGAAAGATCGGTATCGCCCTGTTTGCTGCTCGGGCGGTAAATATATTGGTCGTCCTTCGCCTTGACGGCCAGCTCTCCGGCGAAACAGTCGTCGCAAATTTCCCATAGTTTGAGCATTTCGGAATATTCCGGCACGGCCAGTTGCGCCAGGGTGAAAACGGCGGCGGCCTGTTGGCTTCGGGCTTCGGTGGATTTGACGATCATGATTTCAATCTCTCCGGTTGCGTTTGATTTTTCGCAAAATAAATCGTTGTCAACCGGCGAATCAGAAAGATAAGGCCATCGTTCCGGTGGCGGCGGCCCCGCGGCGCCGGATCAGCGGTTCGAGCGCATAGCGCAATGCATCGCAATAGTGATTGTACGCATCCACAACGATCGGCAGGATTTCGCCGCTGTTTTTGTCGATTTTGTACGAATAAAGCTGGAATTCCTCGTAGACGTGTCTGCATCTCGGGTGGATGTAAATCCGCTCGAAACTCCGGATAAAGCCGATTCCGTCCTCGACGGAGCCCTTCCACTTCGCACATGCGGCGGTATTGAATCCGCGCCGGCGCAAATGCGCGATCGTCTCCGGGCGGGCGTTGTCGGCCCGGATCGGCCATTTCCGGGAGCCCGGGACGCGGTCGAGCATCTGCGGCATTTCGTCGAGGTCGATGCCGGTTCCGCCGGCCTCGTAATCGATAAAAAGCTCATTGTCTTCGACGAAGCAGCGGATAAAGGCGTTCGGATCGGTCGAATAGCCGAAGTCCAGCCCGTAGTAAAAGCGCGTCTTCGCCTCATCGGGCGGATCGAATTCGTACATCTCGAATTTTCCGTGAAAGACCGCCGCTTCCGAGATTTTCCGGCAGCGCCCGAGCCAGATGTGCGAGTACAGGTCGAAATCCAGCCGCCGGCAGTTCTCCGCCTCCTCGACCATCACCGCCGGGCAATACGGGTTGTCGGTGTAGTTGATGAAGGATATCCGGCTGTTTTCGGGCGGATGAACCACAAAGCGCTGATAGGTGGCGTCCTTCTCGTCGCGCGGGTTGAATACCACCCATATCTCGGAATTTTCGGCGCGGACGGTCGGGATCAGCGTGTTCCATGAGTGCTCGGATACGCTTTCCGCCTCCTCGACATAAGCGATCGAAATATTTTCGAGGGATTTGATTTCGGACACGTTGTTATGCAGCCCGCGGAACATGAATACCGAACCGTTGAAGCAGCGGATTTCCGACTCCGTGGAGGTGAAATACGCGGAAATCCCGAACCGGTTCACGCTGTCTTCGATCACCTTTTTGATGGAGTCCCGGATCGTCACCTGATACTCGCGGCAGCAGAGGATGCGGACCGGTTTCTGCAGAGCACGGATGATCAGCCCCTCGACCGCCGCCCATGATTTCCCGCTGGCCCGGCCGCCGTACGCCACCCGGTAACGGCAATAGTCCGGCGAAAAAAACAGCCCGAGCTTAGGCGGCGGAGGCGGAAAATTAATGCTCGCCGGCGGGTTTCCCGTCATTTTTCTCATCGTAAATCTCCGGGGAAATGCAGACCGTCAACGGAGCCAGCGGGGCGCCGTCTTTTCCGGTGACTTCATTTTCGATGCGGGTGGTGTAGCCGCGTTTCTTGCCGATGGTCGAAGTGATGTATTTGGCAGCCTCCAGCCGTTCTCCGGCGGAAGCGGATATTCCTCCGTTCAGGATGCGGGCCAGTACGCTTTCGGCGCTGTCCAGAAGCTCATCCCGCCCCTCTTCGACGATTTTCTTCGCCTCCGGATGGCGGTCGATGAAGCGGTAGAGCGCCCCGCGCGAACATCCGAGTTCACGCGAAGCAGGTAGGATCAGCCCGTAAAATCTCCGTAAAACGTTCGCGACTTCTGTGACGGTATACCGGTTTTCCAGATTCCGGAACGACTTTTCGATTCCCATGTCGATACCTCTTGAATTTTCGATTTTTCATGTTATATTGAATGACGGTGTACGGTCAAGCGTCTCCGTCGTGTTTTAACGGCCGTGCGTACCGCCGGGGAGAGCGGGGCTTCTCCCGTCCGGTCTGACTCGTGCACAGCTCAGTGTCTCCATCACGTTTTAACAGTGTGCACACCTCCCGGCCGTAATGGGGTCTACGGTTCGGGAATTTTTTTTATCTGCTTTTTGTATCTGTCCAAAAAACGTTCAGCGCCGCCACTGTAATAGATGAAGCTTCTCACATGCCTTGTTCGTGCGTCGGTAAAAACAACCATTGCACTTTCTTTTGAAAACTGGTGCAGATACATCTTCTGGGGCGGATTATTCCCGGGGAGACTGTACACGCCCCGGTTTGCCTTTTTTACCACGGTCACGGCGCGTCCGAGCTGATAGAGCCGCCGCGGGCTCTCTCCTTCCCGGCGGCCCTTTCCGGAGATGTATTTTTCATTTAATGCGGCGGAGAAGCGGACGGATTCACCGCCGGCGGCCTTTACGGAAAAACCGGATTTCAGGGCGTTTGCGGCGGCGGAACGGCTGACCGTCCCCGTCGTCCCGCGCATAATCGCGTTTTTACCGATTGCGCTCCGCGCGCCTCCGCCGCCCATCTTATTCCTCCTTCCGTGCTTTCACCCTCGCGGCGAATTGCGCCCCGAAGGTGTCGTTTTCGTAACTTCTGTACGGCACATCGCCGCACGCTTCCGGCATCGGCTTGCCGTACATCAGGATCAGCGCCGGCTTCACCTTCTCGATCATCGCGGCCATGCCGTCTCTGAAAATCCGCTGCGCCTCTTTGTCGCACATCACACCGACCGTCGAAACGGCGACGTTTCCGCCTTGCGGCAATCCGTCGAAACAGAACGCATACGTCTCCGGCTCCGCCCACGAAACGGTCGGGATCACTCTGATCCCGGCATCCTGCATGATCTGCCCGATCAGGCGCGATCGGTAAACGTTCCAGACTTTCATCGCCATCGGCATGTCGGTATAGAGCGAAAAATCCGGCGTGAACGCGCAATCAAAAAAGCACAGTTTGTCAACGTATTCATGCGGGCGGTTCCAGATGCACTCGAACCGGTAGTCGTCGATGAAGAAGTGGACGCCGCAATGATGCTCTTTCGATCTTTTCGCCGCATTGAAGTCGATCAGCCGTTCCGGGACGCAAGTTTCAGGCTCAAGCATCGGCATCTGGTAAAATCCGGCACAGCGGAACGGGTCAAACTCATGGAGAAGGTACTTGTTGAACGTCTGCTCCCGCCGGTCTCCGTAATAACCGTCCTCTTCCTCCGGCGGTTCTTCCGGCTCTTTTCCGGCCGGGAGGTC
>ERZ1673696.659-NODE-659-length-35332-cov-4.645576_pt1 | contig 35332 bp, 26 predicted proteins | sample MGYA00580226_ERZ1673696 | MGnify/ENA primary metagenome ERZ1673696 (study PRJEB41218, sample SAMN15661743) | gut metagenome | host: Homo sapiens | place: Canada: London | collected 2015-08-20/2019-03-30 | study: EMG produced TPA metagenomics assembly of... | reverse complement strand
GCACGACAGCAAATAGTACAAGCAAACTCCCGGAGACCCCGAAAAGGAGGTGTATCAAGGTTATATAACCGACAAAACAGAATGCTACAGGTGTTATTCGACTATCTAATCCGAATAGAGTAGGCAAAGATAGAAAATAGCCTGATTTATCAACGAATAAAATAACTAATTAAATTGATACAGATATGAAAAAGTTCATTGGTATTGTCCTTATAGCTATAACGGCAGGCTGGAATTTCAGCCAAAGTGAAAAAAAAATGGAATTGTCGGATCTAGCATTAGCTAATGTGGAAGCATTAGCTAGAGGGGAAGATCAATCCGGGAAAATATGCTACTATAAAGGTACTACAACTTATGCTGATTATATACCATGTACAGCAGATTACCCCAATATTGGTAAATGTGGTACGCGTACAAATGCTTACTATTCCAAAGACAAGGGACAATGTCATGATTAAGTGATTTTTTTAATTAAGGTTGTTTCATATAGAATGATGCTAAACTCTAGTATAACGATCTTTGAAACAACCTTAATTTGACACTTTAATATTAATATAAATATGAAAATAATAAACATCGCTATTTCTATTACTTTCCTTGGTATATTTATTTGTTGCAATAATAAAGAGAATAACCATTATTTCAATGGAAAGATTCGATATTTAGATAACAGTAGTATAATTACAAAAAACGTTGAAAGTAAATCCATTTCATTAAATGGAGACAACACAGGAATGATAGCGGTATATGATTCGTTGTTAATTTGTTGGAGTCCTGATTACCCTAATCATTTTTTTAATATTTTCAATGTAGATACAGGTGAAGAGATTGGCTCCTTTTGTAGAAAAGGATTAGGAAACAAAGAAGCGATATCTGTTAATTGTATATTTCAATTCTTCAAGAAAGGGGATGATATAATGACATTGCTTTATGCTTCTAATGAAGGGCGATTATTTTTTTGGAATATAAGTCAATCTGTAGAAAAAAAAACAACGGTATATGACACAATTATTCCGTATAATAATAATCGCATCTTCTTTCAGTTTTATCAATCCAAAGATTTATTGTTTGCCTATAAACCTTCTGAAGATTTGAATAGAGACGAAGCCACTACACCGTTTTATGAAAAACGTACGATTTATACGAATAAGTTGATACAGGATTATCCTATTTATAAAATAAAGTCAGTACAAAACAGTAATGCAACGAGTCCTATAGATTTCTTTTTTTATACATGGGATGCGATGAAACCTGACGGCTCTAGAATTGTCCAAGTCATGAGACATCTTCCACAAATCAATATTTTAGATACTCATACAGGGAATGTTGTAGGTTACAGAATAAAAAATGGTCCAGATTTTTCTCTTTTGAAAACAAACATGGAATCAATGAATGTATATTATAATTGCGTGCATGCAGATGATAATTATATTTATGCAACCTACTGGGGAAAAGAACCCTGGGTTGATCGTCTTGGTGTTGAATTACCGGAATTTAATATTATCCATGTATTTGACTGGAACGGGAAATTACTTTATAAACTTGTAACTGATCAATCTTTTTTTCGTGTATGGGCAGATCCGATTAGAAAACGACTATATACAATAAATATAAATACAGATGAAGTATATTATTTAGATTTAGATGAATTAAATCAATAATTCAGTAAGTTTTAAATTAACAAATAAAAAAATGAGAATTGTTATTTATACTATTATGTTATTAATTTGTTCTTGTAGCAATCCTAAAAAAGAATATATGAAAAAGTTTGGATTATATGGAAAAAAATCAGGTAGAACCATTTTTTATCAATCGTTAAACTCAATACCATGAATAGTCTATTTACTAAAAGTATAAACATCTTATTAGCTGTTTTTCTAACAGCTTGTAATACGCAGCATGATAAAAAAATGGAACAAGCTCTCGAGAATGCCCAAGAAAACCGGCAAGAACTTGAAAAAGTATTTAGCCATTATGAAAAGGATTCAACAAAACTCGCTGCTGCTCGTTTCCTGATTGAGAATATGTCCTATCATTTCACACAGGAACAATATTATACTTCTTCCGAAAAAGAACGATATCGACCGGACGTTGTAAATTTCGACGGATTTCAATCCGTAAAAAGTCACTGTGACTCATTAACAAGAAGAGGATACAAAATCAAAACACATAACAAATACGATATATCGACACTTGACAGTCACTTTCTTATTGATAACATAGAACTGGCTTTTACTGTCTGGCAAAAGCCATGGGCAAAAAATGTTTCATTCAATGATTTCTGTAAATACATCCTCCCCTACCGCGCACAATGTGAAGAGGTTTCTCATTTGAGAAGAGAAATTATGGAACGTTTCGTTCCCATACTGGATTCAGCGAAAGTAAAAACTCCCTTAGAGGCATGCTTCGTACTTAATGAGCATCTGAAAGGCATTATGAAATATGGACAAACTGGTCTTCCACTCTATCCGACCATTGACGAAACCTACCGTTCCGGAATCAGCCAATGCGAAGGATTATGCAATTTGGGTACTTTTATAATGAGAGCTTGCGGCATTCCGGTTACAGTAGAACAAACGACCTGGACTAAAATGGACTTGGGCCATAGCTGGTGCGTAGTTTTAGACAATGGAAAATTCTACAGCTTCGGACCGGGAGAAGATCAACCCGACACACACGCCCGCTCTTTCTCTGAAGTCAGGCATCGGCGACCGGCTAAAGTATACCGTTCACGTTTTGATCCGGACTTTTCTATAATGGATAAAAAAGACGACGGATATGTTACGACTCTGAAAAGTCCTCTAATCTATGATGTTACCAATGAATATCTGGATAAAACGACATTGATAAAGGTTTCTGTCGACAAAAACAACAGAAAAAAAGGAAAATCAAATCAAGTCTATTTATGTACTTATAACTATTATGAATGGTGCCCGATAGCGATCGGACATAGAAAAGATACCGTTTGTTATTTCGAAAACGTTGTTGGAGATAATATATTTATGGTTGCCGATTCACCGGATGGGAATAAATTACGAAATATTACTGCTCCTTTTTATACGGATAAAGATGGAAATATTCGTAAATTTATCCCTCAAAAAGAGCATAAACAAACATTCACTTTGAATAAGCGTAAGAAAAAACTGGATCAGGAACATACACTACACTTTTGGGATACAGAGAAAGAACGTTTTATCCCGTTAGAATATGCAAGTTCAACTGATACAACACAAACATACGATCAAATACCCGCTAGTGCATTATTATGGTTCACTATTTCGGAAAGGATCGTTAACCAACGGATATTTTTTATTGAAAACGACAGTATAAAAAGCTATTAATTCGATGAAAGAGCATAGAAAAATACATACCCTGATCAACAAAGCCGTCAATATAGTCTTCTGGCTATGTATGACAGTTACTCTATGGCTTGTTTTACAGGTATTTGTCTTTGCCTCTTTCAAAATCCCCAGCGATTCGATGGAACCGGGATTAATTACAGGAGACAATATACTTGTCTGGAAACCGACCGTCGGACCTCGCATATTCAACCTGTTTGCCTCCATGCGAAACGAACAAACAGAGATTTATCGCATTCCCGGTTTCAAAAAGATAAAACGCAATGATATTCTGGTTTTCAATTTTCCGCATCCAAACAGTTGGGATAAAATTGAAATGCATATACTCAAATATTACATCAAACGGTGTGTCGGAATACCGGGAGATACCTTATCCATCCGAAACGGATTCTTTCATGTGGAAGGCGTACAAACGCCTCTCGGCAATATGGATTCACAAAAAGGAATAGCTGCAACTGAGAAATTTCAAGACGGCATATTCCAGAGTTTCCCATTCGAAAGCATCATCGGTTGGAACATCAAAGATTTCGGACCGCTCTATATACCGGCAAAAGGTGATTCCGTTACTTTAGATCGTACAAACTTCCGGTTATATAAAAAACTGATCGAATGGGAACAACAGGGTAGTCTTCAATACAAGGATTCTACGACTTTTCTTAATGGAAAGCCGATCTACGGATATCGTTTCCAAGAAAACTATTATTTCATGGCTGGCGACAAAGGCATGAACTCACAGGATTCACGCTATTGGGGATTACTACCTGAAGAATATATCGTCGGGAAAGCATGGATTATCTGGAAATCAGTTGATCCGTATACAGATAAATTCCGGTGGGGTCGTTTTTTAAAAGTCATTCATTAAATCTAAAACAATGAAAAAAGTATTTATAACAGGAATAAACATACTATTAGCCGTTTTTCTTATGGCTTGCGCTTCATCGGATAGCAAACGTCTGGAGCAGGCACTCTTGTTTGCCGGAGATAACCGGGGCGAACTGGAAAAGGTATTAAGCCATTATGAGAATAATCCGGAAAAACTGGAAGCCGCCCGTTTCCTGATTCGTAATATGCCCCGATGGTACGGATATGAAGGATGGCAACTGGATTCTATCAAACCGGTATTGATACAAAAAGATAAAGGAGAAGCCGTTCCTAAAGAGGTGATAGCAAAATGGCAACGGGTTTCTTTCTATTCACTGCCGAAAGTATATGACGCCAAAGTGATCACGGCTGATTACCTGATCGAGAATATCGACCTGGCCTTCGATGTGTGGAAAAGGTATCCGTGGAACCGGAATCTGGGATTCGATGATTTTTGCGAACTGATCCTTCCTTACCGGATCGGAGACGAGCCGTTGTCATCCTGGCGGAAGCTGTACCATGATTATTATACGGCCATACTCGACTCGGTTTATCAGGGGAATGATGTGATTGAGGCTTGCAAAGCCATCGATAAAGATCTGAAAAGAGTTTATTACCGTTGGAACACGGATTTTAACATACCTCATCAAAGTGCGGACTTCCTGTTCTATCATCGCGTCGGTTTCTGTAGGGAGGCGTGCGATGTCACACTTTATGCCATGCGTGCCTGCGGTATTCCTGTCGCCAGTGAATATTTCGTTTATTCTCCAGAATACCAACATCCTCACTTCTGGACTGTGTTACGCGATACGACCGGAAAGTTCATCCAGTTCGGTTTCAATGAGTTTGAAGCATCCCGCATAAATCCGGGTACCGACGGCAGAAAAAAAGGGAAAGTCTACCGCTACTGCTTCGGAGCACAGGATGAACTGTTTTCCGGAATTACAAAAGACAATAAAGTGCCGGCTTTATTCAGGGATCGCTTTATCAAAGATGTGACTGCCAATTATTTCGGTGAGAATGAAGTATCCGTCTCCGTGCAGTCTGCATACGAAGATTATATCTATCTGGGCGTTTTCAGTCCGGGCGGATGGATTCCGGTCGATATCGCACACAATAGCAAGGGAAATGTGACTTTCCGGAATCTGGAACCGGATGTTATTTACCAGCCTTTGATCTCGGACGGGCAAAACCACCGGGCAGCAGGTTTTCCGTTTATTTATAAGGATGAAACAGTTCATTTGCTAAAGCCGGATACGACCTCCATGAAAAAAGTTATACTGAAAAGAAAAATGTCGCTTATGCCAACTATTGCCGAATTTCTTTATCGGGCCATTATCGGATCAAAAATAGAAGTGAGTGCAGATCTTTCTTTTACCCGACCGGATCTGGTATATCAGTTCAATGATACATTGGATTACAATTATTACGAACTGACTCCACCGGATATTAACAAAAAATACAGATACATAAAATATATCGCTCCATCAGGAAAACGAATGGAACTCAGTGAGCTTTCTGTTTTCAAGGATTCCTTATGCAAAGAACAGATTCCATTAAAACGAATGAACGATATAGAACCTGTACGGGCATTGGATCATATAACAGACGGAGACATACTCAGCTATTTTCAGGCAAGAGATACTTCTTGTTTTATCACATATGATCTGGGAAAAACGACAACGATTGGAAAAGTCGTTTTCTCACCACGAAACGATGACAATTATGTCTGGCCGGGAGATGAATACGAGCTCTTCTATCAGGACGGAGTAAACGGGTGGAAATCGCTTGGGGTTCAAACGGCTACCGGCTGGGAACTGGAATACCGTGTTCCGGACAATGCGTTGTTATGGCTGCGCAACCGGACCAAAGGACGGGAGGAACAGGTATTTATTTACAAAGAGGGGAAACAGTATTTTACGGTTGATTTATGAAATACAGACAATATATAAGTTACTCACTGCTCGCTATCAGCGGAATCTTTCTGCTGTGTACCGTTTTTGCTACAGACACAGGACTGGCTAACGGGCTGGTCATAGGGAAAGTTCTTTGGTTTCATCTGGCGATGTTGCTGTTGGCTGCATGCAGTCTGGTGGCGGCTGTTCTGACGAAACCGGCAAAACCGTTTGTCTTTTCGGTCGCAGACGGATTGGTGCTGATTTTGGCGGCTATTGTTGCACTTACTTATAACCGGCAGCTGGATCCCGAACCGGAGAAAATGTTGTTTGGCGGGCAATTAGTCGTATTGTGGTTTCTTATCAAACTTTACTCGGAACCAGGATTCTTTCAAAAAGACAAGTTCTTCAAAGCGGCAAATGCCGTATTGAAAAAGGAACCAAAAGTAAAGAGCACGGCTATCCGGGAAATGCGGGAAGAGGTCAAGATATTAATTCAAAACAGAAAATAAGTTTTATTCGGCATAATATTTTCAATAGGTAAGAAGTTTTCTATATCTTTACAAGCAAGGTGATTAAGCAAAAATACCTGAATTAAAATCTATCAGTGAAAATATAAATGAAGAATACAATCCGGTTATATGTTTGATGAAATTAAAGTAATATGAAAAGCATTTATACAATCTTAGTTATGCTTCTGACAATAATGGCAGGATGCGGTGGTAACAAAAAATCTGACTGTCAAAAGGAAGACTCTGATACTATTGCTATACCGGATACTTTTATTACGATTGACGTTAGTAAAAAATATCCTCTAAAAGAGTTAATTCTTCAGGATATTATGGATGTGGAATATATTGCATTAGAATCCACGGACGAATTTCTTTGTCAAGGCATCGTACAAGCCATAGGTAAAGAAATCATATTTGTGAAAAATGTCATCAACGATGGCGATATCTTTATCTTCGACCGAAATGGCAAAGGTTTGAGAAAGTTTAACCGGAAAGGGCAAGGTTCTGAGGAATATATATTCAACCTAAGTGCTTTCATAGATGATAACAGCGGTGAAATATATATTGATGAAATAATAAGAAACGTTCTGGTATATGATTTTCAGGGAAATTTTTTACGAAGTATCCCCAGAGACGATAACAAATGGATTAATGCTACGAATTACAACCAGGATTATTTGATTGCCAGGGAATCACCTTCCATCCAGATACAAAATAAAACGAATAACCAACGTTTTGTTATCATTTCCAAACAAGACGGGAACATTGCTAAAGATTTTCGAATCTATTTTAAGAAGAAAGTAGAATGGGGAATAACCAACCGCGCAGGAAATGCAGGGGGTGCCCCTCGTCTTTATCCTATCGTTCCTTACGATGATAGTTGGTTGCTAACGGAACCCTCGTCCGATACAATATTCAAACTCTCACCGGATTACAGTCTGACTCCTTTCATAGCCAGAACACCATCTATACAATCAATGAAACCAGCCGTATTCCTTTTACCATGTATATTTACCGATCGCTACTATTTTATGGAAACAGTAACGATGGATGCCGACATTTTAAAAAATGAGAAATTCCCAAAGACACATTTAATGTATGACAGAATAGATAATACATTATTCGAATATACTGTATTCAATGATGATTTTTCTGAAAAAGTCCACGTGAACTTAACTATACAGGAAACTACAAATAGTGAAATCGCCTTTTGTCAAAAATTAGAACCTCACGAACTTATTGAGGCTTACGAAAAAGGGCAATTAAAAGGGAAGTTGAAAGAAATTGCTGCGGAGTTGGAAGAAGATTCAAATCCTGTAATTATGCTGGTAAAATATAAAAAATAACTTCTATACCCTCTTATTCCCTTTTAAACCTATCTATCTCCATCTAAACCGTTTTTGTGTTTCGGCTGAAAGTTACTTTTGTAATGTTTTCGAAAACAGATGAAGTAATTTCTATTAACACTTAAAAAATTAAAATTATGTCAGTAAAGTATCGTTTAGTCGAACGTAACAACATGGGGAAAGACAAAGGAGAAACCCCGAAAAAGTTATATGCACAACCGGTTTATTCGGATTTGGTAGGATTTGAAGAATTATTGGGTGAGATCAGTGAAGCCGGTATCCCTTCCAACCAGGTAAAAGGGGTTATGGACCGTATGAACTACCTGATCAAAAAACATTTGGCAGCCGGACGACGGGTACAGTTCGGTGAATTCGGAAACTTCCGTTACGGAGTTGGTTCTACCGGAGCTGCTGAAAAAGAGGAATTTCAAACCAATATGATAAAAATTCCACGAATCATTTTCAGTCCGGGAGCGACCTTGCGCAAAGCTCGTAAGGATGCCAATTTCGAGAAAAAGGAAGAGATTGTTACCAAAAATGACGGCGGTGGCAACGGTGGCGGCGACAGACCGGAAATTGAATAGACGATCTGATTTCAAGTTGCTGTAATGTAAAAAGGGAGTGCTTCTACGTTTTGAGGCACTCCCTTCTTTTATCCCTTCCATATATATTATAAATTCCTCTGTCAAAATAAGAATCATTTCCTTTGGCTTTGTCCTGATATTTACATACATTTGTTGGCAGTAACCTTGTTAGAATGAAGACTTTAGACAAAATCACATATTTATGAGACTACACTTATTCTATTTCGTTCTATGCTTTATCCTTTTGTCCTGCCAGTCTGATAAATATCACTGGAAAAACCAGGATGACAGAATGGTTCTCATGTCCGGAAAAACGGTTGTCGGAGAGTTGAACCCTTCCGTAACAAAAGGAATGGACCGTACAGAGCAGATTGAAATGCTCGATTCCTGTACGTTTAAGATCACCTGCCAATACACAGCATTGGAAGACATGGAAACGGCCAGGATTAACCTGGATTTCGTACACAAATCCGCCTCCGATTACTGGATGATACCTTCCGTCTCTTACAACGGAAACAACTGGGGACGGGGAAAAGAACCCAAAGGTGCACAGCAAAACGGGAAATGGCGAACTTATTCCTACCGCAGCACACCTATTCCCGGAGCAACCTACTCGGAAGGAACACGGTTTGCCGTTGCCATGTGGAGCGACGTCCCCCAGAATGAAAAAGAGAGTATCTCCTGTTCCCTGATGCCGGACAGGGAGACCACTACCCACCGGCTTATCTGGCCGGAAGAAGAAATGCCGGTCATGTATGCAGCCAGGGACCGCTACAAACCGGGATATCAGAAACAGGAAAAATTATCCAAAGGGGAAACGGTCACATTGACCGCTTATCTCTCCGTCTGCGACGTGCAGCCTCATCATTATGCCATGCATAACTTCTTGCACGAAGCCTGGGAGCGTGCCGACAAACAAGAGACAGCTATTTATCCACCCGCCAAAATATGGGAACTGGGCCTCCGGTATGCTAAAGAATATCTTTGGACGAAAGAGGGTGCTTTCAGTGGATTTACAATCGGTTTCTCGCCGGATAAAAGCGGGGAATGGAGTAAACGGAAAGGATACGAAATAGGTTGGTGCGGACAAAATGCGTCTTTTGCCAATTCACTGCTTTTCGATTATATCAAACATAATAACAAAGAATCTCTGGACAAAGGGGTAGCCACCCTCGATGCATGGGCCAAACTCTGCCGGCTGCCCAACGGACTTTTTATCACGAACTATGACCGTATCTCCGGCCAGAGAAGCCAGATCGACAATGTCGTCATAGATGCCTGCAACCTGGGAACGGCCGCCCTGAATTATTTCGAAGCGACTGAACTGGTGAAAGCCTGCGGACTGGAAAGACCGGATTATGAAAGCCTGGCTTTCGGTATCTGCGATTTCGTCAGAAACGACCAGCAGAACAACGGAGTATATGGTCGCGGCTGGTATCCGAACGGAGAATGTTTCTACCGGGAAGGGACTATCGGTTGTTTCATGGTTCCCCCCATGCTCGAAGCATTCTCACGTTCGAAAGACTCCACCTATTTATCTTCCGCAACCCGGGCTTACGATCATTATGTGAGCGAACTGAAAACAAAAGGATATTCTACGGCTGGGGCTTTGGATACCTGGTGTATCGACAAGGAGTCATCCATTTCCCTCTTGCGCTCGGCTTTGAAGCTGTATAACCTGACAAGCAACAAAGAATACCTCGATGATGCCGTTGCCGTCTCCTACTATCTGTCCACCTGGTTGTGGCATTATAACGGCGTTTATCCGGAAAACGACAACTTCACCCAATACAACTATAAGACTTTCGGTGCGACTTCTGTTTCCGTGCAGCATCATCACCTGGACCCGTACGCTTTGTTCTGGGTGCCGGAATGGTTTGAGCTGACGAAACTGACAGGAGACAGCCAGTGGAAAGAAAAAGCGATTGCCATCTGGAATAACGGTTGCCAACTGATATCCGACGGTACACTGGTGATAAACGGACGTGTCCGCCCTGTCGGTTCCCAGAATGAAGCCTATCTGCAAAGTCACTGGAACTGGGATGCCGCACCTCATTTCGACCGGATCAATTCATGGCTGGTGGCCTGGCCCGGTGCTTTCAGGCTGGAAACTTTGAGGAAGCTGGATGCCATCGATGCACCACAAATACAGTAAAAAGTTGTATGTGAACATTTATTACCCCATTTTGAACCATAAGTCCCCTATTTTGACGGAATAATGAGACTGTGATTCAAATAATATAACGTACTTTTGACACGTAATAAAATCACAAAAGTAATATCATGAGAAAACTATTTATCTGTGCCCTCGCATTCATGGCACTTCCTTTGTTTGCTCAAAAAGAGGCAAGCATCCGTGTGTATCCCCAGCAAGGAACACAACAAATCAGCAAACACATCTACGGGCAGTTTGCCGAGCATCTCGGTACTTGTATTTATGGCGGTCTTTGGGTGGGTCCCGACTCTGACATACCTAATACACAAGGGTATCGTAATGATGTGCTCAACGCCCTGAAAAAGTTGCAAATCCCCAACCTCCGCTGGCCGGGCGGCTGCTTTGCCGATGAGTATCACTGGATGGACGGTATAGGCCCGAAAGAGAACCGTCCGAAAATGGTCAACAACAACTGGGGCGGAACGATCGAAGATAACAGTTTCGGAACCCATGAGTTCCTCAACCTCTGCGAGCTGCTGGGATGCGAACCTTATATCAGTGCCAATGTCGGAAGCGGTACGGTGGAAGAAATGGCCAAATGGATTGAATATATGACTTCGGAAGGTGACAGCCCGATGGCACGCCTGCGCCGTCAGAATGGCCGCGACAAAGCCTGGAACGTAAAATTCATCGGGGTCGGTAACGAAAGCTGGGGCTGCGGAGGCAGCATGCGCCCGGAATATTATGCCGACCTGTACCGCCGCTACTCTACCTACTGCCGCAACTACGACGGAAACCGTTTATTCAAAATTGCCAGCGGTGCCAGCGACTACGATTATAACTGGACGGAAGTACTAATGAAAAACGTTGGCGGCCGCATGGACGGGCTTTCCCTGCATTACTACACCGTTTCCGGTTGGAACGGCAGCAAAGGCTCGGCAACAAATTTCAACAAAGACGATTATTACTGGACAATGGGGAAATGCCTGGAAATAGAAGATGTGATAAAAAAGCATATCACGATCATGGATAAGTACGACCCTAAAAAGAACGTAGCCCTGATGCTTGACGAATGGGGTACCTGGTGGGACGAAGAACCCGGAACCATCAACGGTCATCTTTACCAGCAGAATACCATGCGCGACGCTTTCGTTGCCGCCTTGTCCCTGAACGTATTCCATAAATACACCGACCGTCTGAAAATGACCAACATCGCCCAGATTGTCAACGTTCTCCAATCCATGATTCTGACCAACGGCCCGAAGATGTTACTGACGCCTACTTATCATGTATTTGAAATGTACAAAGTGCATCAGGATGCTACATTCCTGCCGATGGACCTGATCTGTGACAAAGCCCGGGTACGCGACAACCGCGAAGTCCCGATGCTGAGCGCATCCGCTTCCAAAGATAAAAACGGCCTGATCCATATCACGCTGGCAAACGTAGACGTCGACAATACGCAAAATATCACGCTTGACCTGCAAGGCCAGAAAATATCGGGCGTAAGTGGCCGTATCCTGACCTCCGCCTCCATCAACGATCATAATACGTTCGAAAAACCGGACGCAGTAAAACCGGTGGCTTTCAACGGTGCCAAAGTGGAGAAAGGGCAGCTGAAAATCAATATTCCGGCCAAATCCATCGTTGTACTGGAAGTGAAGTGAATTTTTCAGGGTAAGGATATTTTATTTCGGCCGACATCTCAAATCAGAAGAATATTATCTTGCCGTTCGTAAATAGTTTTCTACCTTTGTCAGCAAAATGAAAAATACACTATCTAATTAAAATAAAAGAATTATGAAACCTACATTATTTCTATTGGCAGCCGGTATGGGCAGCCGCTATGGAGGATTAAAACAATTGGACGGACTAGGTCCTAACGGAGAAACAATTATGGATTATTCAATCTATGATGCTATTCAGGCTGGTTTCGGAAAGCTTGTCTTTGTTATCCGTAAAGATTTTGAACAGGATTTTCGTGATAAGATCATCTCAAAATATGAAGGTCATATTCCTTGTGAATTAGTATTCCAGGCATTGGATAACCTCCCCGAAGGATTTACCTGCCCGCCGGAACGTACAAAACCGTGGGGAACAAACCATGCTGTAATGATGGGTGACGGTGTGATCAACGAACCGTTCGCTGTAATCAACTGCGACGACTTCTACGGCCGCGACTCTTTCCAGGTAATGGGTAAGTATCTGGCTGCACTGCCTGACGGTTCCAAAAACACCTATGCAATGGTAGGTTTCCGTGTAGGAAATACATTGAGCGAAAGCGGAACCGTTTCACGCGGTATTTGCGGTACGGACGAAAACCAACTGCTGACATCAGTCGTTGAGCGTACCAAAATCCAGCGTATAGATGGCGAAGTAAAATATATCGACGACAACGGCGAATGGACGGCAACTCCCGACACAACTCCGGTCAGCATGAATTTCTGGGGCTTTACTCCTGATTATTTTGCTTACAGTAATGAATTCTTCAAAACTTTCCTGAGTGATCCGAAAAACATGGAAAACCTGAAGAGCGAATTCTTCATCCCGCTGATGGTTGATAAACTGATTAGTGACAAGACTGCCACTGTAAAAGTTTTGGATACAAACAGTAAATGGTTCGGTGTCACATATCCGGAAGACCGCCAAGAAGTAGTCGACAAGATTCAGGCACTGGTTGATGCTGGTGAATATCCTGAAAAGTTGTTCTGATAAAACAGAAACACTACATAAAATTCCCGGTGGAACTACTATTTCTCAGTTATTCTGCCGGGAATTTCTTTTATTCTAGAAAAAAACGTAATATTGTCTCAAATTAGGAATTTGTGTACATGAACTTCAAAGAAAAGACAGACACAGAATTAGCCACACTACTCATTCGGGACAATGAAGCGGCTTTCAGTGAGTTATATGTGCGCTATAAAGATAAGTTATACTATTTTTGCCTCCATCTGCTCAAATCGAAAGAAGAAGCGAACGACATTGTACAGGAAATATTTATCCGCTTGTGGGAATCGCGCTCCTTTATCAATCCTGAGTTGTCCTTTTCTTCTTTCCTTTATACGATGGCCCGGAACCGCATACTCAATTATTTCCGGGATATCGATATTGATGAGAAAGTGAAACAAATACTGTCTGCACAAAAAATTACGGAAGAAGAAGCGATTGACTCCAAAATCATCTATACTGAATATCAGATGATTCTCCAGAATGCAATCAGTCAACTCCCCCCGCAACGTCAAAAGATTTTTAATATGAGCCGTATCGAAAGTATGTCTCATAAAGAAATTGCTGCCGAATTAGGTATTTCAGTCAACACCGTACAGGAACATATTTCTGAGGCGCTCAAATTCATAAAAGTCTATTTCAGCAAGCACGCAGACATTTCTATAAGCCTGTTGCTGGCAGCCTTTATCCTATACAAATAATACTCAGTTTTTACTGAAAAAATCACCGGTCGTTTTCACTTCCTCCAGCTTTTCTTCTATCAGGGAAGTCAATTCCTTCACAACCTCAGGATATTTGGTTGCCAGATTATATTTTTCAGAAGGATCGGTATTAATGTTAAACAGTAACGGTAATTCTCCTTTAAAATAATCCAGTCCCAATTGGCTGTATGTTTTTACATGCAGCTTCCATTGTCCTTTACGTACCGCCATCAGCTGATGGTCGATACCAAAATAGAAGTATGGAGTTTCCGGTTTCGGAGCCACATTTTCGTATCCGAGATAAGAGGCTATATTCTTTCCGTCAATAACACGGTCGGTTGGAATCGCTGCCCCTCCCATCCATACGGAAGTAGCGAAAACATCCATGGAAGTAATGACTTCTTCATTCACCTGCCCGTTCAAATGGTCGGGCCAGCTAACAAAACAAGGTACGCGGACCCCTCCTTCCCAGGTACTGCCTTTACCGTCACGGAAGATACCGGCCGAACCGCCTTCCTCGTTCCGGGGCAACCAGGGACCGTTATCACTCATAAACCAAACAATCGTATTCTTGTCTATTCCTTCTTTTTTAAGAGCAGACAAAATTTCTCCCACTCCCCAGTCGATTTCTTCCACAGCATCGCCGTAAGTACCTCTCTTAGATTTGCCTATAAAAGCTTTTCCGGGATATAACGGGACATGAGGCATTGCATAAGGAACATATACAAAAAAGTTTTCTTTCTTATGTTTCTTAATGAACGATATAGCTTTTTCCGTGTAAAGGGCCGTCAGTTCCGACTGGTCCGGATTCATTCTAAGCGTATCATTCCCACACATCAAAGCAATATCCGGATATTTCGGGGGAATCATATCATTGCTATACGGAAGGCCGACATATTCATCAAAACCATTCTGCAAAGGCAGATATTCTTTCTTCGTACTACCTAAATGCCATTTACCATAAATAGCCGTAGCATAACCTTGTTCCTTCAGAAGTTCGGCTATTGTCAATTCCCGGGGATGAATACCTCTCTCCGCATCCGGACTCAAGACCCACCGGAAACCGGCACGAACCGGATAACGTCCCGTCAACAAAGAATAACGGCTTGCCGTTGAAGCCGGTGATGCACTGTAATAATTCGTGAAACGCATACCGTCCAGAGCCATTCGGTCCAGATTGGGTGTTTTTATATCCGGATGTCCGGTCACTCCTATATCACCATACCCCATATCGTCACAATAGATAATAACGATATTCGGACGGTCATTCTTATTTTCTTTAGCTGCTGCCTGACACAAAGGTACCGACAGCAAAGCCAAACTTATTTTTATATGATTATTCATTCGTACTTTTATTTTTAGACGCTAGCTTCTCATGTTATTTGAAAACCTGTACCATCGGGCGGCCAATCCATACCTGCGGTTGTTTCAGGTTAAAAATATGAGCGATAGTAGCAGCCGTATCAAACTGCATCATACTTTCTGTAAATTCATACCCTTTCTTGATTCCTTTTCCGGAAATAATGAAAGCTGTTTCCATTTCCTGCATAGTCTTACCACCATGTCCTTTTTTGATTCCTCCGTGGTCGGATGTAACAATAAAGATCGTATCATCCAACATTCCGGCTTCTTTAACAGCTTCTACTATCTGGGTGATATAGCCATCCAGAACTTTCAACATATTATAGTATTCAGGAGTATCATGTCCGTCTGCATGTCCCACATGATCCGGATTATCAAAGATAACCGCACACAAGTTCGGTTTGGCCGATTTGATATAATCGACTGCATAACGAGCTGTTGCATCCGGTTCTTTCGATGCTTCCGCTACATGTTTGTCATAGCTCAATGCCAGTGTATCTATCACATAACGAATACCTTTCCATTCGCAAACGCAACCGATCTCCGCTTTGGCGTCCGATTCACGTAAAAGGCCGAATACTGTTGGAAATATGCCATCTTTACTCAATACACGCGACGGCAGTTCAGGAGTCCGTGAACCCCACTCCGTATATCCGTGTAGCTCAGGACCAGCCCCCATAAACATAGAAGCCCAGTTCACAGCGCTGGAAGAAGGCAGCACGCTTCTTTTTTTCAAAGTATAGGAACCTTCAGCCATTAATTTCTTCACGGTGGGCATTTCAGCTTTTTCCACACTATAAGCCCCCCAACCATCGAGACCGATCAATACTACATGTTTAGCTTTCCATTTAGCAGCAAATGAAACATTGGCAAATAGAAAAACAAAAGCAACGATATATAAATATTTTCTAGTGTTCATATTTATTATATTAAAAAATAAAGGTTGTCCCTATGAGAACATTGTCCGCAGAAACAACCTTTAAAAGTAATTGATGTTAATTATTCAGCGGTTTCCCAACCGGGGTTTTGTTTCAGTTTAGGATTCAAGGCAATTTCCTGTGTCGGAATCGGTTCCAGATAATATTTTTCCAACCAACCCGATGGTTTGGCAAACAAGATGGAATAGCCTTCATCGGCACCTCCGAGAATATTGAGTTTACTACCATAGTCACTGCTTTTTACCCATGCACCTAATGGTTGTTTATTCACATATTCTCCTTTTTTCCAACGTTTTAAATCACGGAAACGGAAACCGTCGCCCATCAATTCGATACGACGTTCACGACGAATTTCCCACAAAACAGGATCTACGCTCTGGTCTCTATTCAAATCGAAAGAAGCATCTATTTCCGATACATTCATAGCAGGAATAACCGCACGAACACGAAGTTTATTAATAGTGGCATCAGCTACAGATTGAGAGAATTCGCCCAATTCAAATTTAGCTTCTGCATAATTCAACATTACTTCTTCTATACCGAAAAGCAAATAATCGACGGTAGAGGAACGCAACGCCATATTATCGACGTGACGGTTATAATATTTCCAGAAATAGAAACCTAAGTGAGTAACCAGGAATCCCTGCCCGTTCGGATAGTTACGGAAGTGCGGAAAACCGGAAACCTGATAGCCGACGAAGTTAGAAACCGGCAAACTCTTACCCGTTGCCGAACCACCTATTTCTTCCATAAAGTCAATATATTCACGATCGCTGGCCACTCCGGTATGCTCCCAACCGAATGATGTACCGGCAGCACCAGTCAATTTTACTTTATACGGAGGAACTACCGTCCAATATAAACGACGGTCACGATGACGGAACTGAGCATTCAAATCCTTATCACCTTCATATACCTTACTGGTAGAAACCGGACGTCCGTCTGAACACAAATAGCTGTCAACTGCATCTTTTGTCAGATCGACATACCAGGCAGAAGAACGGATAACACGTGTAATACTATGTGTTACCATATCCGTTTCATATTGTTTTGCCAGGATCACACCTGCTTTTCCGACCAATTCTTCCGAGTTGTAAAGGTCATCATAATTAGGCATGATAGAAGGATAAGCACTCATCAACTTTTCTGAAGCATTAGCACAAGCTCTCAAATACGTTTCGCTATCATTCAATCCATGATATTTACGCCAGGTACCTTCAAATAATCCGAAACGTGAAATTAGAGCTCTGACCACATGAACATTAATTGTATTTGTTCCTGTACCACCTTCTTTGATGTGTTCTTCCGCCCATTGCAGGTCTTCCAGGATATGCTTAGCGACTTCGTCTCGCGGAGTACGTTCACAATAAAGATCCTCCGTATCCGTATCACTCAGCACTTTGTCGATCCAAGGCACATCGCCATAAGCTACCATCATATCAAAATAACGTAACGCTCTGAAAAAGTAACCGACACTTCTCCAGTGGTCTTTATCGACATCACTCATGGAAGAACCATCAATATTCTGCAACATTATATTGACACGACGGATATACGTAAAACTCCAAGAACTACTGGTTGCCGGTAACTTCTTTAACTGATAAGCATAATCGGATTCTCCGCCGGAATTGGCATAAATTATATTATCCGTATTATATTCGCTCGAGATATTAGCCGGAGTGTAACCGCCATCTGTTGGAAATCCGTCGAAATATTCATATAATCCCCAGGCATACGTTTTGAAGTTGTCGCTGGTTTTAAAGGCTGTTGCTTCTGTTTGTTCATCCAAAGGATATTTATCCAGAAAATCGCTCGAACATCCCGACAACCCCCAACCGGTTAAAGCAATGACCGGTAATACTATATATTTTTTCAAATTCATATTCTCTCTTTTTAATAGTTTCATAATAATACAGAATTACAAGCTTATACTGAAGCCAAAAGCATACGAACTCATAAACGGATATCCCAATCCGTTCGCTTTACTGTCAACAGCCGGATCCAGTCCCTTTGGCATATGATCGAACGTAAACGGATTTTCTGCAGAAACATACACTCTCAGGTTATTGATACCAATTTTAGAAATAATGTTTTGAGGAATGGTATATCCCAATGTCAGGTTCTTTACCCGCAGATAAGCACCGTTAGTCAGATATTTTGTCTGGGCGCGCACATTCGCTGCATAATTGGTATTTCTCATACCCGTTTCATACAAACGCGGGAAGAAAGCTCCTGTATTTTCGGAAGTCCAGTAATCCAATTGATGTTTATAAATCGTACCGAATTCATAATAATACGGGAAGATCAAATCGTTGGTCAACCATTTATCACACTTTCCGACTCCTTGCAAAAGGAAGGAGAAACTGAAATTATTCCATGACAAGCCGCCATTAATACCATATTGGAAACGTAATGAGTTATTGCCAATAATCTTACGATCCCCCGGATCATAAATCGTTTCATTTCCCGCATTAATGATACCATTGCCGTCCAAATCCTTATACATCATATCTCCCGGATTCGGTTTCACACCTTCCACGTGAGGAATACCGTCTTTTAAAGTACCATTCTTCAAATTTGCATCTAAAGAACCTTCTACGAAATCATCTACTGTATAAAGACGATCTGTTACATATCCCCATATTTCACCGAGACGCTGTCCCTCTACATACGTTTTGTTATCAGAAGTACGAATTACACCGGCTACATTATTTTTAAACTTAGTAATATATGCTTTATAATCATACAGGTTGAAACCGATATTATAATGTACTTTACCAATCTGGTCACGCCATGCCAACTCCAATTCGAAACCGGTAGATTTCAAATCGGCCACATTCTGCAACGGAGCGTTAGCTCCCAAAGTGGCAGGTAACTGTGACCCACTGGTCAACATATCCTTCGTATCGCGACGGAAAAGGTCGAAATTGGCAGAAAGACGATTCTTCAAGGCACTCAAGTCGAAACCAATATTTAACGTACGAACCGTTTCCCAAGTAAAATTTCCACTGACTAACCCTGGTTGTTTTAATGTAATAGGCTGATTATTATTATCCAACCATGTAGATTTTACCGATTCCATACTCGGAACAAACTGATAAGGATCAATATTCTGATTACCTACCGTACCAATTGATCCCCTGATTTTAAATTCCGGAATATAATCGCGCAACGGTTCCATGAAACTCTCCTCCATTACTCTCCATCCAACAGATAAAGAAGGGAAGAATCCCCAACGACTACCCGACGGAAATTTGGAAGAAGCATCATAACGTCCATTCAACTCAACCAAATAACGATTATCAAAATCATAATTCAGACGTCCGAAAAAACCCATCACGGCATATTCAGAAAAGCCATCATATGCTTTCTGTACTCCGGTCGACTGCGAGATAGAAGGCATATCATCATTAATCATATTTGAAGTTTCCGCTTTCAAATAATCATAGTGATAAGACTCCTGGTTATATCCCAACAATAATGTGAAATTATTCTTTGCCAAACTCTTTGCATAAGAACCGTAAATATTCAAAGCCGTATAATTCTTTACGGCACGCTGACGTTTATAAGTCGAATAATCGGAAGTATACTCTTCTGAAAATTTATCAGCATTGGCAAAACGAATACGTTTTGAATAATTTGTTTCCGTATTATACAAATTGTCATACGTAAATTCTGCATTCAAAATCATATCTTTGATAGGCGTTGCAATCAATTTGGCAAACACACGTGTATCCGAAATACCGATCGTGTTCTGTCCACCTAAACGCGTCAAATTACCTGCCGTACCGGAATACAGGTCTTCACCATTAATATTAATCAAACCTTCCGGATTATACGATGGAGCCCATACGGCTTTTGAATAATTAGCGCCACTAGGCAATCCTTTATCCGATTTATAATAACTAAGATCCAGCTGTCCAGTCAACCAATTCGTAATCTTCGAACTGATAAATCCTTTCGCATTGTAACGCTTATAGCTATCCATATCGGTAGTCATTACACCGTCAGAACCGGTATATCCCAAAGAAACGCGATAAGAAGAACGCTCACTACCACCGCTAATCGAGAAATCGTGTTTTTGCTGGAAACCGGTTTCCGACAAGAAATCGTTCATAATATCAGTCTGTGCCAATTGATAACGCATGCCGCCATCTTCTGCATATCCTTCCGGATAAGCAGAAGGATTAGCCTGATAATTATGCAATAAATCCAACCATGTATCTACCGACTGACCTGAATAATACGTAATATATCCCATATCGGAATAAGCTTGAACCGTCTGAAGCGGAGTCGCTTTTACCGGCAAATTCGACGGTCTGGAAAATGAGAAATTATTACTGTAAGTCATTTGTACTTTCTGCTCTTTCTGAGCACCCTTCGTTGTAATCAAGACAACACCAAACGCAGAACGAGCACCATAAATAGAAGCGGAAGCCGCATCTTTCAATACTGTAACAGACTCGATATCATTCGGGTTTATCAAGTTTAAAGTTCCTTGGAACGGAACATTATCCACCAGAATAAGTGGTTCTCCGCCATTGATACTCGTTGTACCACGAATATTAAAATCCAAACCGCCACCAGGTTCACCGCTACCGGAAGTAACCTGTAAACCAGGAACCGCTCCCTGTAATAAAGCACCTGTAGTCGGAACCGGACGGTCTCCCATCACCTCATCCATTTTAACACTACTTACAGAACCGGTCAGATTAGCCTTCTTCTGTTTCGCAAAACCGACAACTACGACTTCATCTAAAGCCTGAGTGTCTTCAATCAATGCAACTTCCACATTTTGTTGTCCTTTTCCTATCGGCATTTCTTTTGTCAGATAACCAATATATGAGACAACTAAAGTACCCTGCTCCGGAACTTCCAGAGAGAAATTACCATCCATATCCGTCACTGTACCACTCGTTGTACCTTTTACAAACACATTCGCACCGATAATGGGTTCACCATGATTATCGCGAATAGTACCCGTTACTTTCTTCACTTTCTGTTCAACAGCCGGAAAAGAAGTGTTAGCTTGTCCCCTGCTGACCGATATGGTATTATTGATCTTTTTAAAAGACAATCCCGTCTGACGGGATAATTCGTGTAAAATAGTATCTATCGTACCTTCTTTAATTTGTACGCTTACATTTTTTAATCCTTTTAAGACAGATTCGTCATAAAAGAAATTAAAACCGGTGATTTTACTTAACTGTTCAAAAGCGTCACTGACAGACGTTTGTTTCACCACATACGTGATATCGTTTTCTTTAAGACTTTGCCCTAAAGCTCCTTCCGCACAGAGTAACTGAGACGACAGAGCGATAGCACAAACGGTTAACGAAGTTCGCATAAGAGTCTTGTTATAGATTAGATTATAATTCATACATTTGTAATGTTTTAATAAATGATGTTTGTTAAGACAGGCAGAAACACCTTACAACCCAGTGGCTCAATACTGTTTTAAAGGTTTCTGCTGAAATTTAGTGAAGGCAGTAGTGTAGCAGCACTACTGCTTTTTTCATATACGTTACTATCAAATGTTTATCATAGGCATTCTATTTTTTTTAGTGTTAGACTTTAATGTTTCTCATATAATATAATATTACCTCCTTCACGTTTACTTCGAAGTCCTGTTGTAAAACAGATAGCTTCAATAACAGCCTCAATGCTCTTGTTATCATGAGTACCAGTTATGCGATAATCACAATTTTTACATTGCAGAATCACTTTCCGGTTATATGTACGATTGATTGTTTTGATTACTTCACGGATCGGTTCTTTGTTAAAATATAAAGAACCATGTATCCATTTTATATAGTTATTTTCCTCTATGCTTTCCTTACGGACATTTCCATCTATTTTATTGATTGAAAGATGTTCATTCGGTGAAACGGCCAGTTGGAGATCTTGGTCGGCAACATTTACTCTGACTTTTCCTGTCGACACCGTCAGTTTAATGAATTCATCTTCTTTATAAGATTTAAAATCGAAAGAGGTACCCAATACTTTTACCCGGGCTTCTCCACTTCTTATAATGAAAGGTTTATCCGGATTAGGAGTCACATCGAAGAACCCCTCTCCTTCCATCTCTATAATACGTTCCTCTTTATTAAAATTGCTGGGAATTATTAGTTTTGTATCAGAGTTAAGGATTACTTTAGTACCATCTGCCAGAAGTAAACTTTTCTTTTCACCTTTCGCAGACATTTTTTCCGCATAAGTAACAACCGGCTGCGGACGATCAAGGACTTTCAGTAAACCTAACGTCACACTGAAAGCTAGAATTAAAATAGCTGCAACCCTGTAAAAACCGTTTAAACGGTTTTTACTTCTAACTCCAGAGTTAGAAGTAAACTTATTCTTTTGTTTTATTTCAGATAACAAAGAAGAAACTTCCCGGCGCAGTTCATTTTCTCTTTCTTCATTCGGATGAGACATATCCTTATCTATTGCATCCCAAAGCGGTTGTACAACCAAATCGAGATCAATATGGTTATCCGGAGACTTCAACCATTGAAGTAAAGTACGCAACTCCTGCTCCGTACATTGATCTTTTATGTACTTCTGAAGAAGAGATATGATTACTGTGTCTTGCATATGTTTCCTTAATAATAGTACCTTTTTCAGGTTCGTTTATAAAGGATACACACAACACTTTCCTATCTAGGGGTGCCTCGCTCTTATTTAACACATATTAATATTTTAGAAGTTTCTCCCCTTATCCCACCATATTCTTGTCCCGGCATGATCGGGACCATCCAAAGCCTTCACAAGCGAGTTGTAAAGCGGGATATCCGTATCGATCAGATCGGCAGGAAAGTTTAGACGCCGGATCATAATTTCCGTATCGATACAACCGTTTTTACTGTTATTTATTTTCACAGGGAAAAGACGGGGATAGCCGGTACGCCTCTGTTCCGCCCAGGCTTCACAACCCTCCGGGAAAACCGCCAGCCATTTCTGGGTGATGATTTTCTCCAGTTTGATTTCATTTGGGGCCGTTTCAATCCATTTGGGAGAGACTTTGCATCGGGCTTCTATATTGTTGGAAGTGTCAAAAGCATCTATATAATCTGCACCGGTGCGTTCAGACTGAAGATAATCCTCCAGACCGCCTGCTCCCCACTGGATAAATGAAGTCGATACTCCCTGGCGATAGTTATCCCCTGCATTCTCCGTCGTCCAGCCTCTCAATGCAGCTTCGGCACGTAAAAACCAAACTTCGGCGGCAGTCATCAATATGGGTTCGGTCGATTTATTCACATATATCTTCGAATGAGAAGCATATAATAAATGAGAGAAACAGGTACCTTGCCGTATTCCTTTGTATTTTCCATGCAGAACCGTTTCACCGGTGTCTTCCGCACAGGGCTCAAAAAAGAATTCACGGCGAGGGTCTTCGTAACCATTCAAAACAGATTCCATGGATGCGTTCATATAGACTTCATTCCATATCCGGTTTATTTCTCCCAACGGATTCTGATAACCGTTCCGGATTGAAACGACCAACCGGTCTTTTACCGTTTCGAAAACTCCGTAAGGATTATGGAATGCTTTCAGAAATTCACTGCGGGCCTTTTCAGGATCGGCCATTGCTATCCGTATCGCCAGGCGCATCCGTAATGAATTGGCAAACTTCAGCCAGGAAGTGTAGTTTCCGTCCAGCAGAATATCAAAATCCGAAAGGTCGGGAGCAATCGTTTTACTCCGGAGATGTTCGGTTATCAACCCGACCGCTATATCCAGGTCCCGGAAGAAAGCATCATATGCCTCTTTTTGTGTATCGGCAGAATAAACACCGTTGTCGTTTCCGAATGTAGAATATATGACAGGACCATACATATCGGATATTCTGTGCATGACCTCCACTTTCAGAATCTTCGTTATTGCGTAGACTTCCGGGTAATTGACACGGGTAGAGTCTTCCAGTTTATCTATCTGCGGAAGGATATAGGCATAGGTATATCCCCAGTTCGTTCCGTTCCAACCGTCCTGCAAGTTATAATCGGAATTGCTGCTTCCACCGTTATGGGGTTTATAATCGTGCATATACCCGCTGAACATATCTGCATTCAAATTCTGCATAATCTGGTAAGGCCAGTTCTTTCCCTTTCCGAAATCATAATTAAAATAGATTCCCTGCTGAATGATTCCCAACGGAATACCCAGATTATTGAAATCGACAGTCATATCCTCATCGGTGATTCCGGACTGGTCTGTATTCATCTCCTGGAAATGTCCCGTACAGGATGGGAAAACCAGGAAAAGAATAAAAAGGAAGGTTGCTATCTTTCTGTTTATCATCTGCATACTCCTAAATTAAAAATCACATTTTATACTGAAACCAAAACTTCTGGTGGTCGGCATACCGTAGACCTCTATTCCCTGATTATCATTTCCCGTTGAAAGAATCAAATCAGGGTCGAAAGGGGCTTTCTTATAAAGGAAAAAGAGATTACGGGCAGTGAAAGCCAGGTGAACCTGCCTGATAGCTTTCGTCGCCTCCAACCATTTCCCGGGCAAGGCATAGCCGAGCGAACATTCACGCAGACGGATATTGGTCGCATCGTACATATAATATTCGGTTACTCCCGCACGTCCTCCCACTACATTTTTATAAAAGCTTTTTACATCTTCTATCCTGTTTCCTTCCAGCATGACAAAGCCGGCATTACGGGCATCAGCCGTAATCTGAGTCACGCCGAACATATCCATATCGGCCTGCGTCTGCGACAAGACTTCACCACCAAAACGGCTGTCTATCAGAAATGAAAGAGACAGGTTCCTGTAAGTAAACGTATTATTCCAGCCCATTGTGAATTTGGGATTTGCATTTCCTACTTTAATCAGGTTTCCTTCGCCTTCCACTTGGGGCAGACCTTTTTTGCCACCTTCCGTTTCATAAAGGATATGCCCGTTCTCATCACGGCGAAATGCTTTCCCATAGATATCCCCGAAAGAACCGCCCTCCACCAGCTTCATTGCATAACTGGAAGAGAAGCCTCTCGGACCATAAATAAAGACTGGCAATTCTTCATGCAGCCTGACTACTTTATTTTTATTGGTCGAATAGTTCAGCGACGATTTCCATTCGAAATCTTTACCGACAACCGGCAATGCGGAGGCACTGACCTCCCAACCGATATTTTGGATATCTCCTGCATTGACATAACGATAAGCATATTTGTCTCCCGACTTGGCGGGGAGTTTGAAGAACTGGTTACGGGTATTCGTCTTATAATACGTCCCGCTAAAACTGATACGGTCGTTCAGGAAACGCCATTCCGTACCCAGCTCCACCGAGGTTGTCATTTCGGGTTTCATATTTTCGAACGGGGCGGAATCGGCATATTCTATTTCGCCACCGGCTCCCACATGCGAAACTGGGTTTGTTATATATAAAGGTATGTCGTTACCGACTTTGCTCCATACGGCTCTCAGCTTGCCAAACGAAATAAATTCCGGCAACCGGAACATCTTGCTCATCACCCAGGCCCCGCCTACCGACGGATAGAAAAAGCCTTTCTTTTCATTCGGAGTAAAGGCCAGCGTACTCGACCAGTCGTTCCGGGCTGTCAGGTCTAGGAAGAAAATATCCTTGTAACCGACCTGCGCAGTAGCAAACAGCGACTGCAACTGACGGTGGGCATCGATCTGCTGGTCGATATAAGCTGAACCGTCCATAATGATATTCGCCACATTAAACACATTGGCATATTTCAATGATGCGGTTTTCGAATCATAACGCAGGGAGTTCACCAGCTTGTCGTTGATGCTCGCTCCTATCACACCGTTCAGGGAAAACTGTCCGAATTTCTTTTCAAAGGAACCGATAATATCCCCGTACAAAAGTGTTTCCTGATAATCCGCCTCGATATACCTGCCGTTCTGACCGGACAAAGCCGGGGCTGTGGAGGCATAAAACATCTGACGCACCTTATCCGACAGATAGTCGAGACTGCCGCGTGCCTGTATCTTAAACCAGTCCGTCACTTTGAGTTCGGCATTCAGCGACAGGATCGTACGGGTACGGGAATCTTTGCTCCGGATACGGTTTGTAACCCAATACGGGTTCTGTTCAAAATCCTGAGTATCGGAATGCCAGTTCTGTTCGTTAAGGTTCCGGGACGGGTTCCATACTTCAAAGTTCTCCTTGTATTCGGATATATCCACACCTCGCGGGAAACGATAAAGTCCCACCAGCGAATTCATATAGAAGCCACCGCTGGGATTACGATTCTTCGTTGTTTGCCGCAGGAATGAAGCACTTCCGTCCAGCTTCAGACGGTCGTCAAACAGGAAAGCCGTCTCTCTGAGAGATATATTATGTTTTGACAGATGGTTATGTTCGATGATACCTTTTCCCGTTGTATTGGCATAGGAGAAATAAGTCTGGTATTTCTTGTTACCTGCACTTACGAAAAAAGAAGAGATAGAGGTCAGACCAGTCTTGAAGAATCCGCCCGCATTATCATATACCGGCAAGTCGGCTTTCTTTCCCCAGCTTTCCACGTTGTCGGACACTCCGTATTCGTTCTGGAACTCCGGCAGGCAAAAGGCTTTATCAAACATCAGGCTGGTTGAAAAGGATATCTTACGGATATCCGGATTGCCTTTCTTCGTTGTAATCAGGATAACACCATTAGCCGCCTGGCTGCCATACAAGGCGGCTGCCGGTGAGCCTTTCAGGATACTGATACTTTCAACGTCTTCGGGATTCAGATTAGAGATACCGTCACCGCCATCACGGTTTCCGGCATCGGCAGTACCGCCAATAGCGGAAAAAGCCTGTTCATTGGCAGAATTAAGAATAGGGACACCGTCTATGACATACAAAGGCTGGTTGTTACCTACCACCGAGCGGATGCCACGCATCAGGACTTTAGAAGAACTGCCCAGGCCGGAAGCAGCCTTGTTTATTTGTACCCCCGCTACTTTTCCAGCAAGCGTATTAATCATATTCGGGTCTTTCACCCGGTTCAGTTCCTCGCCATCAACCTGTTCGACGGAATAGGTCAGCGAGGCTTCTTTTCTTTTTATACCCAGGGCGGTTACGACAACATTATCCAGAAACAATACATCTTCTTCCAACACGACTTCCAGATATTGCTGTTCGCGGACAGGAATATGTTTGGTTTTATAACCGATAAAAGAGAAGATCAATGTAGCCTCTTCTCCCACTGACAGCGAGTAATTACCTCCCGCATCCGCTACGACACCGTTTGTCGTGCCTTCTTCCACCACATTTGTTCCCGCTAACGGCTTACCGCCGGAATCAACAACCCGTCCGGTAACTTTCTTTTCAAAAGGGAATGCTCCGGCCGCATCCCGAGCAGATACAACCGGAGTATTCTCTCCTTTCGCATATATTGATAATAACAATAGCAGCGATAGAATCGCAAGCTGCCTCATCTGAAAATTCATATTGCCTCTTTAATTATCCCTCAATAGCCACAAAGGTATACAAAAAAGCAACACGACAAAGAGGCGCTTTGACTTTTAACGGTTTTACCCGTTCGACTAGAAACTATACTGTACTGCCAGATTCAGACGATTGGCATGGCGAGTCTGATCATTAAAGTCCGTGCGCCATCCTCTCAGATATTCGGCACCGACCTGCAAGTCGGGAGTGATATTCCAGAACAGGTTGGCTACCAGATATTGTCCGTAGCGGTATTGTTCGGAAGGAGTCGACGGGTAATCATTTTCACTATATAAACGTGACTGGCTGTAAGTACTCGAAACAAACACATTCGGAGTAATATTGTATTGCAGGCCGGCATACCATCCCATCATCGGAAGAACCTGCATACGTCCGGCTTTGTCGGGATCGGGAACAATATCCACATTCAGATTACTCAGGTCGTTCATGTACTGGCTGATACCCCGACCGTAAACACCTTGTCCGTACACCTGTACTTTGCTGCAAAGGTTGAATGTGGTGGAGAGCAACACGCCCCAGCCTGTTTCCGATTCGGCTTTATTAGCAACCAGGTTATCATATGTCATACTTCTGACGATAGCGGCGGCACGCAGATGGCTCTTAGAGTTCCAGCCATATTGCAGATAAGCGGGGAAGTTCGGCATGCGTTGCGAACCGATACTCAGGTTATCATTGGTCAGTCCGTCCACCACCGGCATTTCCACACCGACACCGGCTTTCCATCCTTTCCCGAACGAACGTTCGTAACGGAACTGGGTAGCATGATAAATCGCCATCCCGTTCGGACCGGCAAAGTCGATCGTCGGAGGAATAGCCGCCAGGTCCATAAACGAACCATAGTCATATCCGAGTGTGAATCCCAGCAAGGAAGCATACGCATTTCTCAGTTCAAAGCCCTTACCGTTTCCACGGAAATTACCGGCCGTGTAGACAACGAAGTCGCCCAGATGTTTGGTGTGTCCCACCAGTTTAAGGAAGACCGTGCTGGTTGTTGCATCCATCTGGAACTGGTTTCTGACATGCGACGCACCTTTGTTGGGGATCAGTGCGGGATAGAAATCAATATCTTTGGAGATACCGCCAAAATCATATTCGGCTGTTGCCTTCACGTATCCTCCGATACCGAGAGCGAAACGCCCCTTACGGTCGGTCAGCAGAAAACGCGGAATGCCCGGTTCATGGAAACGCTGATTCTGGGTTTCGTTCAGTATCCGGATAATTTCATCACCCGCCTTATCACGGGAAATAAACAGGATTGAATTCGGCTCCTCATCTTTAATGATCACTTTCTGAGCCTGAGCATGGGTGGATAACAGTCCGACCCCGAGCAACAAAGCTGCTCCTTTAACAAATGCTTTCATAAATGTGTTTTGTTTAGACGTTTTACCAGTAAGGAACAAGCATTGCATGAAAAGGTTGTGTTAAAAGGTTGCGTTAACGACTAAAAGTAACTATTTTTGTTGCCTTAATAACAAAATAAAACGAAGATGAAAAAGCTGTTTGCTATAGGTTTACTCCTAATCGGATTATTGTCATCCCTTCATTTGCAAGCGCAGGAAGTTGAGACCCTTGTCCAGATCGATACCGACATGGGAAAGATCAAAGTGAAGTTATTTAACGACACGCCCCAGCACAGGGATAATTTTATCAAAAATGTGAAAGAGAAGCGCTACGACGGCCTCCTGTTCCACCGTGTCATCAAACAATTCATGGTACAAGGCGGAGACATCAACTCGAAAGATGCACCTATCGAACAGCATCTGGGGGACGGCGACCCGGGTTACACCATCCCGGCAGAGATCGTCTATCCGAAATATTTCCACAAACGCGGTATGCTCTGTGCCGCCCGTACCAGTGACGACGAGAATCCGGAACGCGCCTCATCGGGTACACAGTTCTACATCGTTACCGGAAAATTCTATACGGAAATGGAACTGGACAAGATGGAGGAAAAAGATAATAAAACCTTTACTCCTGAACAACGGGAAGCCTATATGCTTGAAGGGGGCGCTCCCCACCTGGACGGGACCTACACCATCTTCGGCGAAGTAATAAAAGGCATGAAAGTTGTCGATAAAATCCAGTTTGTCGAAACAAATGAGGACGACAGGCCGTTAAAGAATATAAAGATCAAGACAATGACGATTGTCGATAAATAATCATTAAACGAAACGAAAAATGGAAACAAACGAAACACAGGTTCTGATGAAGACCAGCCTGGGTAACATCAAACTAAAATTATACAACGAAACACCGCAACACCGCGACAACTTTATCAAACTGGTAAAGGAAGGCACTTACAACGGCCTGCTTTTCCACCGTGTCATCAAGGATTTCATGATCCAGGGTGGTGATGTCACCTCTAAAGATGCTCCGATGAGCAAACAACTGGGTGCCGGCGACCTGGGATATACGGTCCCTGCCGAGTTCGTTTATCCGAAATATTTCCACAAAAAAGGAGCACTCTCAGCAGCCCGTACTAGCGATGAAGTGAATCCGGAAAGAGAATCTTCCGCTTCCCAGTTCTATATCGTAACCGGAAAAGTTTATTCCGACAGCGAACTGGCCCAGATGGAAAAGCAGAAAGAAGGCCGCCTGAAACAGTCTATTTTCGCCCGTCTGCAAAAAGAGAATGCTGCGAAGATCAAAGCAGCTTACCAAAGTGGTGACAAAGCCGAACTAGCCATCATCCGCGATACTCTGGTCGGAAAAACAGAACTGGAAGCTGAAAAGCGCAAAGAGGAAGCCAAGCTGACTCCGGAACAGCGCGAAGCATACAAAACAATCGGCGGTGTTCCTTTTCTGGATAACGAATATACAGTATACGGCGAAGTGGTAGAAGGACTGGACGTAGTGGACGCCATCCAGAACGTAAAGACCAACCGCCAGGACCGCCCATTGGAAAATGTGGTTATCGAATCAGTGGAAATAATTTAATACGATCCTTTTCCGGAAAATACACAACATCTTTCCGGAGAATATCCAATGTTTTTATATTTAGAGGTAGGTCTAAATCAATTTAGAGGTACGTGTAATTCAATTTAGACCTACCTCTAAATTAAATTAGACCTACCTCTTTCTGAAAACTCATCAGATACTTACCACTCTTTTATGCTGATGAACCGACTAAAAGAATGCAATGATACAACTCTCTGCTTACAAAGAACATTATAAAGAAACAATCCGTCTGGGTGTCCCGATCATGTTGGGGCAGCTGGGCATTATTATTGTCGGTTTTGCCGACAACATCATGGTGGGACATCACAGTACAGCCGAACTGGCCGCCGCTTCTTTTGTCAATAACTTCTTTAACCTGGCTTTTATCTTCGGGATGGGTTTCTCATACGGCCTCACTCCTATTATCGGCGGTTTGCATGCCAACAAGGAATATCACAAAGCCGGAGAGACATTGAAGAACAGTCTTTTTATCAACTTCATCGTCGGGGTATTGTTAAGTACTTCGATGCTCCTGCTCCTGTTGAACATCGATATTTTAAAACAGCCGGAAGAGTTGATGCCATATATCGTTCCCTACTATATCTTACAGCTTTTCTCGGTGATATTCGCCATGCTGTTCAATTCGTTTAAGCAGTTCAGCGACGGTACGACCGATACGGTTACTCCGATGTGGATCATGCTCGGGGCAAACGTGTTGAATATTATAGGGAACTATTTTCTTATCTATGGAAAATGCGGCGTTCCGGAGATGGGACTGACCGGGGCAGGTATCTCCACACTTGTCAGTCGTATCCTTACATTTATTGTTTTCTGTGTTTTATTTGCCCGAAAGGAAAAATATAAAGAGTTTCTGACCGGATTCAAAAATGGAGTCGTTAACCGCCTGAACCTCTCCAACCTGATACGTTTAGGCTTTCCGGTGGGATTGTTAATGGGGGTTGAAACGGGTTCGTTCAGTCTGAGTGTTATTATGATGGGATGGATAGGGAGCACCGCACTGGCCGCCCATCAGGTGTTAGGCGTAATCACGACACTCGGATTCATGGTCTATTACGGGATAGCTGCCGCCGTTACAATTCGCGTAAGTGTATTCAAAGGATACAGTGACTGGCTGAATATCCGTCAGGCTTCTTTTGCCGGACTACATCTGATTATGGGAGTGGCTGTATTATTCGTATTCTTTATTATACTGTTCCATAAGAATATGGGATACTTATTTACTCCCGAACATGAGGTCGTAGCTATGGTAGCCCTCCTATCCTGGTCAGTCGTGTTGTATCAGTTCGGCGACGGATTACAAATCTTATTTGCCAATGCACTACGAGGGATAGCCGATGTGAAATATATGGCTTACTGCGCATTTGCCTGCCATTTCGGACTGGCACTGCCAATCGGCTATGTCTGCGGATTTATCTTCGATTGGGGAGCCATCGGGATTTGGTGCGGATTCCCGATAAGCCTGACAACGTTAGGCGTATTGCTTTGGAGGCGGTTCGATAAACTGACGATAAGATAGCCGGATAAGATTTATTATTCAGATATTACAAAAAAGGGGAATCCGACTGCCGGAACTCCCCTTTTGCTATATAAAAGCGATTCTTATTTCTTCACCCACTGATCGAGCCATTCAAAGAATGTGCGCTGCCAGAGCACGCCGTTCTGCGGTTTCAATACCCAGTGGTTTTCATCCGGATAGATTAACAATTCAGCAGGAACACCGCGTAGCACGGCTGCATTGAAGGCTGCCATTCCCTGACCGGCAAGGATACGATAGTCTTTTTCTCCGTGGATACACAAGATTGGCGTATCCCATTTGTCTACGAATAAATGCGGAGAGTTGGCAAATGTGCGTTGTGCCACCGGATTGTTCTTTTCCCAGTAAGCGCCGCCCATATCCCAGTTGGCAAACCACATTTCTTCCGTTTCCAGATACTGCATTTCCATATTGAAGATACCGTCATGGGCAATGAATGCTTTGAAACGTTTGTCATGATGACCGGCTAACCAGTAAACGGAGAAACCTCCGAAGCTGGCTCCGACGCAACCCAGACGATCGTTATCCACATACGGTTCTTTCGCCATTTCATCAATAGCCGTGAAATAGTCTTTCATACACTGACCACCGTAATCACCGCTGATCTGTTCGTTCCATTCCATGCCGAAGCCCGGAAGACCGCGACGGTTCGGAGCGACAATGATATAATCGTTAGCCGCCATAATCTGAAAGTTCCAACGATAAGACCAGAACTGGCTGACCGGACTTTGCGGACCACCTTCGCAGAACAGCAAAGTCGGATATTTCTTGTTCGGATCGAAGTTAGGCGGATAAATTACCCAGGTCAGCATCTGCTTACCATCGGTTGTCTTCATCCAGCGTCCTTCTACCTTACCCATGGTCAGCTGGTCGTAAATCTGCTTGTTTTCGGTAGTCAGCTGAGCTACCTTATTATTATCGGCCAGGTCGATAGAATAGATTTCATCGCCCATGCTCATAGAGTGGCGCTTAACAATCAACTTGTTTTCTCCCAGCAAGTTCACTGAATCGTAATCATAGGTACCGGAAGTAAGTTGAGTCAGTTTATTGCCGTTGTCCAGTTCAATCTTATATACCTGCGATTCACCATGCCATACTCCCGTAAAATAAAGCGTACGGGCATCGGCACTCCAACAGAAACCGTCTACATTTGAATCGAAGTCCTTGCTGACAAATGTCTTTTCGCCCGTCTCCAGGTTCATAACCATCAGGCGATTCTGATCCGATTCATACCCGTCGCGTTCCATACTCTGCCAGGCAATATATTTACCGTCAGGCGAATACTGCGGATTGGTATCGTATCCCATAATACCTTCGCTGATATTTACAGTCTGCTTGGTATTCAGGTCATATACATAAATATCCGAATTAGTGGAAAGAGCATATTCCTTACCGGTCTTCTTACGGGAAGTGTATGCAATCTTATCGGAGGTCGTATTCCAGGCTAGCTGCTCGATACCACCGAAAGGTTTCATCGGTGATTCGTACGGTTCACCTTCCAGCACATCAATCGGACTGCCGACCTTATTTCCATCAAAATCAGCAATAAACGGATGGGGAGCTGTCGTTACCCATTCATCCCAATGCTTATACATCAAATCCGTCACAATGATACCGCTGGCTTTATCCAAATCCGGATACTTGTCTTTTGTGCTCGGAACCGTCTTTACCTGCGAAATAAACAGGACCTTCTTTTCATCCGGAGAGAAAGCGAAGCCTTCGATATCGCCGTCATAATTGGATAACTGTTTCCGTCCGGTTCCGTCCGGATTCATTTCCCAAAGCTGGCTGCTTCCGCTTTCGCCGGAAAGGAAAGCTATTTTTGTGCCCCCTTTAATCCAGGTTGCTTCATTTTCAGAAAAGGAAGTGTGGGTAATCTGTTTGTTATCAGAACCATCGGCGTTCATGACGAACACTTCACGGTTGCTGCTGTTGAGAGGAACACTGTAGTAAGCTACCGTGTAAACTACTTTCTGTCCGTCGGGCGAAACATTCATGCCGCCGATACGTCCCATGGCCCAAAGCGCCTCGGGCGTCATCCGGCCATCGGCAATCTTGATTTCCGAACGTCCGATAACTGGCTTTGTGTCTTCTGCTTTCTTAGCTTCCTGATTACAAGCACCTAGTAATACGGATGTTGCCATAACCATTGTTGCAATAGATTTATTCATGTACATTATAATATATTATATTCTGTGTGCGAAATTAGTAAATATAATTTATATCTTTGCACAAGTAATTTAAGAACTGAACAGTATGAATAAGATTTGGTTATTTGGAGCCGCTATAAGTATGGTATTAGCATTCGGCTCATGTAAACCTAAACAGAGTGCTTATAAGGCTGCTTACGAACAAGCCAAAGAAAAAGAGTCTACAGCTCCTGTTGAGGTAGTAGAACAAGAAGAAGAGATTGTTGAAGAGGTTGCCCCGGTTTCCAAACCCAGAACATCTACAGCAACGACTCGCTCGGAAAGAATCAGCGCTGCACAGGGTGAAGACGCCAGCCGTCTGAAACGCTACAGTGTTGTTATCGGTAGCTTCAAGAACAAGACAAATGCTTACTCTTTGAAAGAGCGTATGCAGAATGCAGGCTACAACGCTGTATTAGGTGAAAACGAACAAGGTATGCTGCGTGTAATCGTTGCCAGCTTCGATGATAAAGCTGATGCAGCCGACAGCCGCGATGCTATCAAAGCTAAATATGCACCTGATTTCCAGGATGCTTGGTTGCTGGAAAGACAATACTAATAAGGCGCCTGCAAGTAAAACAGGCAAACATTATTATCGATACATGGAAAGGGATATCCTTCGGGATAATCCCTTTTCGTGCGTTTGGAGTTATCCCTTCAGTACAAACGTTTTTAAAAACATAAAAGGTCCGGTAATTCCGGACCTTTTAACCAACCTAAATTAAAAACCTAAAACTAACCATCTTTTTGCCTTAAACAATTAACCTATAC
>ERZ1673696.653-NODE-653-length-35442-cov-65.115918_pt1 | contig 35442 bp, 37 predicted proteins | sample MGYA00580226_ERZ1673696 | MGnify/ENA primary metagenome ERZ1673696 (study PRJEB41218, sample SAMN15661743) | gut metagenome | host: Homo sapiens | place: Canada: London | collected 2015-08-20/2019-03-30 | study: EMG produced TPA metagenomics assembly of... | reverse complement strand
CCTAAGTGATTGATATTCAATTGATTAGGTCCCCAATTCTCCTCTCGAGAAACAATGTAAACAATGTTTCTGTGCACTCTATTTGGTGATTTCTCATTTCCTAAATTGGTCAATATCTCCTCTCATATTTCCTATTCAGGTCTTCCTCCTAAATTATTGTTTACATTGTTTACAAGGGCCTAAATCATTGATATTCAATCGATTATCGAGAAACAATGATTGTTTATTATTGTTTATTATTGTTTACTGCTGTTTTAATTTAAGTGATTGATTATCAATGATTTGGGATTTTTTCCATTGGAACAATAAACAATAAACAATAGGGGTCCCCCGGATTTTAGGGGGGGGGACTGTCGAGATTTTTGCCAAAACACAATGAAACAAGGGTTTTATCAACTTTTTTAGGGGGCTTATCCTCTTTAAGAACCCATATTCCCTACCATTGTTTACTGCTGGTCCCTGCCACGGGGGCCAATATCCCCGGCTTGGGGACACAAAAAACCCGGGCTCCCCTAAGCCCGGGACGGAGTAGTTTCCTAAAATTTCCAGCTAAAGCCGACCTCATATCCCGATCGGGTCAGCTCGAAGTCCCGCATATAGGATATATCTACTCCGAAATTCCTGTAATATATGCCTCCCCCAACCCCAACCTGCCCGAAGGAGTTAGCCGAAGCTCTCAGAAAGGGGGACCATTTCCGGGACCTCGTTTCTTTGATCTGTTCTCGGACGGGGGTATACTTGTACGTAAGATGCTGGAGAGTGTTGTATTGGACTGTAGCCTCCCAGTCAAATTGGCCAATTTTGGGATCTTTGAAGAATGTTCCAGCGTATTTCCTGGTCGTATTCCAGTCCAACATTGTCCTTTTTACGCTCTCCAGAGTATCCACCTCCTTTTTGTCCTCCCCAAAACCCCCTCCATTTGTGATTTCTGGGGGTGTTTGGGGAACCTTTTCCTCCTGGCCCTTATAGATATATATCAATTTGATTGGATTCCTAAAACCCTCCCATTTTGGAACCAAATCCGGGACTTTGACCTCCCCCTGAATTGGGGGTAAATCGACGTACTTTATAACGGTCTTCTCCTCGACTGTTTTACGCCCGACTATAAAGCCTATACCTACAAGAACTATTGTGCAGAGTACTCTCTTTAGTAAGTCCATATCGTGTCCTGCGGGAGGGTTTTAGAAGCATCTACGTGGATGAAACTCCCGTCTATGCCTATCCTCCGAATGCGCAATGCAATGGCTGCCTGGAGGATCTTCATCCGATTGGGGCCAGAGGCACACCGGATGTCCACTGCCAAACCTTCTGTGTGAGCACTGTTGCCGGACCGTCCTTTGGCCTTATCGTGTTCTTTGGAACGATAAGCGCAATTGAGGACGAGAGGGATGCCTGCCTTTTCACGGAGGTCATCCAGTAGATCGAGAAAATCCTGGTCCATGTCTTCAATGGAGCAGGACGGGTTGCATCGCTCGAATTCTTCGGGCTTAAAATACTTACTTGTCTTCATGGCATTCAAAGTCTATTTGAGTTTTTTTGCTGACCGATCTCTCCATGTATGACCGGAGAGCCCTGAATATGGGATGATTTGAGATTATAGCTGAATTTTCGAGAAAGCTCCAAAACTCCGTCCCGACTACAAAAGCAGCGAAGAAGTTGGCAAGGTTGAGACCCCCCAAGTTCGGGAGGACACACACGTCAAGCATGTAGGCCATGCCGATACCGATAATGCTGAGTCCCAACTTCCAACACGTGTCCCACATTTTCTCGCTTTTGAACACATATTTTTGATGGGCTCGTTTGTGGCGCTTGTAGTCAGCAATATTTCCAGTTATGAAGTCGACGATAACGGCAATACAGACACAGAGGATAAGGACCTGGACCGGAGCTAAAAGCCCCCAAAACCCTACAATGCTCCCGCATATCCATTTTCCCGCTCTCATGACTTCCTCCTTCATATCTGTTAAACTTATAATTTATTACGTCCTATAATCATTTTACGAGACGGGGACTCCCTGTATTCAGTACATGGAGTCAGTAACCGCAGAGCTTTAAGGTGATTTATAGCCTTCTCGAGGTAGGCTTCCCCGATGTTCCGTGCTTCGTTCGAGCTACGGACGATTATGTTGTCTTCTACTCGAGTGCTGAATTCGCCATCTTTGTACCTCACACCGAAGGCAGTGGGATTGATTGGATTGTTGACGATGAATCGGGAATACGCAATGTATGCAATGGCGATCTTGAGTCCTTCGCTTCGACCATCCCCGGAACAGCCACCATCATAATACCCGCCTTCCATGGCGGCAGTGTACTGATCTTTTGTAATGGTTACGTCCCCGTATTGGAAAGGACCGGGGCCGGAAAAGTCTGTCTCGTCGAGCCATCTGTAGAGGTTGGCTCCTATGGCATCCACCAATCTGAGGGTCTCAGCCTCCCGGATGTATGGCTCCAGTCTGGCCGGATCGTTGATGTTCTCGGCTATCGGCCGAACATTCCGAAGGTCGTTAGAGTTGAGTATCATCGGGCATGAGTTTTATAATCTCCTCGTCGTAAAGCCCATAGATGAGCTTGAGTATGTTTCTCTTCTGAACAGTGGAGAGCATCTGGTCCCGGATAATCTCCAATACCTGAGTCATGTTGTCCTTGCCAATTCTGTCTGCTATAGACTCGCCGGCATTGTAAGTGAGAGACTGAATAGCGAAGTCGGGATTTTCCAAAGGAGCCCACCAGTACTCAAAGATCGATACGAAAGTCTCCTCCAGCTGCTGACGCTCCCGGACTGTAACAGAGTTGTAGTACTTGTAGGCATTGGTCATGAGATCAGCCCCAAAGTTAGCCCCCACGTCAACAGCTCGAAGAATGGGAGGCTGCTTGAAGGCTTGACCAATGTTCTCCGGGATGACTCTCTGCGTTACTTCGAATGCTTTGTCATAGTTCTCCCCGGAGAACCTTATGAACTGGGGCACTTCATCTTTTGACTTGCATTGGATGTACCACAATTGTGAAGTGTTCTCATCTCCTTGAAATTTGTTAAGTTCTTCTTGGGTCTCATTCACTTGAGACTCATCTTGAGTCTCGTCCTTGATGTCTACCAAGATCCCAGCTGACAAGAAGTTGGAGCATGCGTTTCTACCGGCTACATTGGCAAGTGCTTCCTCAGTTCTCATGTCCGTCATCTCAGCGATGAATATGGGGATTGGGTAAGAGGGGCTGCCTTCCGAGTCCCCGGAGAAGTAGAGGATCTGGCCATTGTAGTTGTCCCAGCCGCCAGCCTCTTCCACCTGGTTGAGAATGACCTCCGGATCCGGGTTGAAGAGGTGAAACCACTCAATGTCAGACGGTGACCACCGGGACCTCGTCTTGTCTCGGTGACCCCAATCCGGATGGTATGCCGTCCGGCCAATAAACCCATTGTCATCCGCCTTCTCCAGTCGGAGGGATTCGAATGGGATGTGGTGGATCGAGCTGACTCGGAAATTCATGTTATAGTTAACATGAATTGCAAATCCATGCCACACCGTAAAGTCTTTGCAAACCATGCGGAGGATCTTGTCGAGCTTCTCCCCTTCTTTGTTGACCCGTAATTTGTAGATGCCGGGATCTTTGAATCCGTGACCGTATACGAAGTCATTGTATATGCTCAAGCAGGCATTGCCGGTCTTTGAAGCCTGAACAATCTCGCTGACTGTCTGGGGAAAGTCGTTGGTATCTCCGTATGTTTGGATGCCATATTGCCTCCAGTCCCGGGATACGAACTGAGGAGCTGATTTGATCTGTGCAACTTTCATACTGGCGTAATTTTAATAGTAGGAGGGACGGGAAGCGACCCCGTCCTATTACCAGTCCTATTTGGACCCTCCTTTTTTGGCTCCCTTCTTGGGAGCCTCCGAAACGGGATTGACTACACGATTGTAAGCCTCTTCGATCTCCCCGGCAGACATTTGCGAGTCTGCATAGGCTTCTTTGATGGCTTCCAGATCCATCCCGGCGTCGATGAACTCCTTCACCTCGGTGTCGATGTCGGCGGGCTTCTCCTCGGTCTTCTCCTCGGTCTTCTCCTCGGTCTTCTCCTCGGTCTTCTCCTCGGTCTTCTCCTCGGCGGATGCCGAGTCGAGAATGGCATGGATTGCCTCCATGGCTTTGGAGTACTCATCGAGCTTGGCGTTCAGCTCGATCTGTTTCTTGTTCAGCTCTTCGAGTTCGGCTTTCACGGACTCGATCTGCTTGCTCAGAACCTGAGCCTGACGCTTTTTGATTTCCACGTCCTTGTCCGGCATCTCCTTGCCATACCGAGACATGAATTTCTCCAGTCGGTCGTTCAGGTCTTCGGGAACTCGGGTGAAGTACGAGAGCGCATCCTTGTTGAATGCGATGTGGTACAGGCAGAGATCCTCCGTGATGTTCCTCGGGGTGAGGATCTTGCTGAACTCTTTGTTGATCGGGTCATGGAGCAGAGTACCTGCTCTGAGTTCGTAATCGGGGTGTGCTACATTTTTCATTTGTTGTTCTGTTATTCGTCTTAATGCTAAGTCGGCTTCGATCAGGCAGAAGCCGCATCGGGAAACTGACTTATTCAAAAAGTATCGAGAAAGTTCATCTACTTCTCGATGGAGAGCGGGATTTTTTTCCAATTCCAATGTATGGGCCCGATAGGCTTCGCCTTTCAGGGACCCATACTTGGATTGGTAAGCTCTCAGTCTTTCGAGCATGTCAGTCATGAGTGCTACGGTTTAGATCCTTTGGTCAGAAGCCCGTCTACCATGAGGTCTGTGGTGGCTTCGTCCGTGTCGAAGAGGCTCATCGGGAGCGAACCTTCCTGAGCGATGGTGCCGTTGGCCAGAGTTACCTGGTATGCGACGCCATCGGTCATTTCGGTAGTGACAGTGATTTCGGTGAGCTCCAGACCCGAGTCCCAGCCATACACCTCGTACTTGGTGTCCCCGTTGTCTCCGGTGTCGTTGTTCTCGACGATAGCGATGACGCGGGCATTGGTCAGGCCGTTTACGAACTTCTTGGCTGCTTCCGACTTCTTGAAGATTCGGACAACTACGTTGTGCTGGTGAGTCTTGAGGTACGTGCCAGCATTGATGGTGTCCGAGCCTACAGTTGCGTTGGGCAGCGAGTCGACTTCGTAACCAGTGGCACCGGTCTTAAGGATGAGCGAAGAGATAACGTTGTCAGTTACAGCAGACTTCGATTTGTCGACGTCCGAGTAGCTGAGGAGAATCACCCTGGCGGTGGTGCCGGCGATTGCCGGCTTACCACACACCTGGTTGATGAATCCTGTTTTGATTTTAGAACAATCAAGTCCTGCCATTTTCTTAGATTTTTAAGGATTAGATACCTACCGAGAACAGATCCGGGTTAGTGAGCTTGGCATCCGCCCGACCCATGAGTTCTACGTAGACTACGCGGTCTTTGTATTCGTACCAGATCCGCATCTTCTCGAAGCTGTCGATTGCATCAACACCTATGCCGAGCACGCTCTTCGAGGTGAAGAGAATTCGATGGGGATTGTTGAGCTTCGTGCCAGTGTCTTCCGACGTAGCGATGATCTTGTCCCAGATGGGCATTGCGATGACAGGGATGCCATTGAAGCTGAGAGCCTCCATGCCATTCAGCAGAGCCAAGCGAGCCGACTCGAGGCAGCAAGCGTCCATAAGAGACTGCTGATAGGCATCGTAGACCGACTGGGTAACGAGGATAAACTTGTCAGACTGCTGACGGAGCAGAAGCGGGGCACTGAACACGACCGACTGAATGTATTCCTTGGCCTTGTCCGGAGTAAGCTTCTGAGCTGCGTAAGATGCCCCGGCATTTTCCGTAATTGTTGCTCCGCGCTGGGACGGATTGGCTGTAACCTGGGCGGTAATCTGTTTCCAGAAACCATCGATGACGGTGAAAAATTTCAGGTCGAGACCATCCGTAATGATACCGTTGTCGGTAACGTTCTTGGCGTCCTTGTCGTTGAACCAGAACAGGCGGTACCAGAAATCCATAATGGAGCGCTCCAGAACCTCAATGACGATGTTCATGTAGTCCGTATCCGTGAAGTCCGGAATGTCGACGCCGGTGCGGAGAGAGTAAATAGTTGCCGACTGTTGGAGGTCAGTGTAACACTGGGACAGAAGGATCTCCCAGACACCGGGCTCCCACTTCAGCTTGCGGGTGTTGATGTTCCACGGCTGAGGAGTCGGGTTACACCCGGTGTTGACCACGCCGACCATGCCGCCCTCGCCGATGTAACCCACCTCAGTGTTAGTGACGATGTCGGGGAAGACTGTGTGAATGGAGTTGATGTCAGGACCCTGAATGGTGTCCTCCATAATCATCTCCGAGATTGCCTGAATGACACGTCCACAAAAAGTGAACTTATCCATGTCAAGGAATCCGCCCTTTTTATTTGCCATAGTTCTTAAAGTTTTTGAGTTTGACTACTTGAGGATCTTTTTTGCAGCGTTGACCTTCCGGAGCTTTTCGCGAGCTTCGTTCTTGAGGTCATCTGCCGAGGGTTCGGTCTTCTTGCCTCCGGGCAGAACCGTCTTGCGGTTCTTCGGGCGGTAGTTGCTACCACGGAGGTTGCGGAGTTCGTTCTCCTGCTTCTCGATGAGGTTCGTTGCCTCGTCGAGCATCGCCTCCAGTGCTTCAACGCGGTCCTCGAGAGACTCGGTGTCCTCCATCTCGATGCTGGTGACGATGTTGTCCTCGACAGTAACCACCCGACCGTCTTCCAGAACGACAGTGCCCGACGTCTCGCCGTTGGCGAGAGTTGCCTCTACACCTTCGGCCAGATTGTCCTCTTCACCTACGGTCTGGAGAACGACCTGACCCTCAGCATCCAGATAGTCGAAGTTGGCGGGAGCGCCTTTCTTGCCATTCCGGAATGCCTTGACTTTGCTCATGAATTTTTCATAAGCGCTTTTTTCGTTTTTTGCCATAGCATTAAAAATTTGGTTTGTGTTGTATGAATTGATTTTGGAAATGAATCCCAAGTCAAGAAGTGATTTGGCATCATGGATGCGTTCCTCATGCATGACATTGCGGAGCCGTTCCCGGTCCTGACCTGTTCTCTCGACATACACGTCAAGAATAGCCTCCTCCTCCAGAGCAAGCTCTTCGGCAATGCTACGAGCATCGTCGGAAGTGAGCCAATCCCCGACCGGCATGTATACCCGATGGATGAGTGCCCGGCAATTCCTGTTTGCCGACCGGTTCTCTGCCGGAGCTGCCAACAGGATGCACACTGCCATCGAGTGGCATCCCCCGACAATATTTGTATATATCGTCCTCCCGCTCATGCGAAGAAGGTCATAAATCTTGAAGCCCTCCTCAACAGAGCCCCCGTCACAGTCAATGTTGATGCACACCTCCTGTTCATCGGGGTGTTCATCAAGTACCCGGCGGAAGGTCTCCACGGAACAGATCTCTGAGGTCCCTCCCCAAAGCTCCATCATGACCCGATTCTCTTCGGAGTCAATTGCGCCTTTTAAGTTGATGAATATCATGTGCCAAATTATTTCGATACAAATATAATTATTCCTAATAGATATTGGAATACTATTTGTGCTGGACTATTTAAAAATTAGCCCGGTCTTGAATCTGCACGTAGTTAGCATCTTCCCTCCGAATATCTTCGATTGTAGCAATCACTCTCACCTGGCCAAATGCTTTTTGAATTGCCCTCTCCATGTCAAGCCGATTCATAGGTTCCGACGCCTCAGCGAATGATCGGATAGCATATCCCCCGTCCGATCCAACTTTAGTGAACGGTACTCCGCCACCGAGTTCGTTTATGGCTGACAGAAGAGGCAGGAACATGCGGCTCGACTTCTTGTTAATGATGGTCTCGCCTCCTTCCGCCTCAATGTGCACTCCTCCAGCGGCATGACTGGGTCCCTCAATGTATTTACCTCTTGCGGCTTTCGGCAGAGGAGCTGCCCAAAGAGCTGCCATCTGAACTGCTCCCAAAGCCGCAGCTGCTGCAATGAACGGGATAGCCAAAGGGAATCCCATTTTAGCCGATGCCATGATGGAGATGGCAGTATTGATGCCAATCTCGAAGGATCCCATTGCCCTCTCCCGGATAGCTTGTTCCCGTTCGATTTTGGCCAACTCCTTCTCTTTCTGTTTCTCCATCTTGACTTTCTTCTCGTTGTACTGGGCCTCCGTGATTTGGCCATTAGCGTACATGTTTGCCAATGCCTGCTCCTCCCGGCTGTATTGTTCTTCTACCTCCTGAGCCCGGCGCTCCCCGAGAGCACTGGCCAAGTCATTGAAAGCATTAGCAAAGCCGGATGCCATTTCGGCATACTCCCGGAGCTTCTCGATCCGTTCTTCCCATAAAGCCTCCTCGTTCTCAGCCATCTCAAGTTGGATCTGAGCAATGGCGTCCTCGTTTCCTTGAGCTGCTGCCAACTCTGCCTCCAGATACCTTTTCCTGATCTCATACTTGGACTTGTGATTTAACTCGGCTTGAGCGAGCTCCTTGTCGAGGTCCATTTGCTGGAGACGAAGATTGTTGGCTCGGAGCTGGGCCTCCTGCTCATAGGATTTCTCCCCGGCAGCTTTCCTGGCTTCGATTTGCTTCTGGAGCATCTCATTCTCTAGCTCCAGCTTCTCCCTTTCGTTGTCCGCTGCCTTCGAGAGGTCCTCGGCATACTGTTCGTTTAGAGTTTGGTTGAACCGGTCAAGTTGCTGTTTGGTAGCATCCTCGCGGATCTTTTTGATTTCGTCCTGGAGGTTTTGTTGGATCTGTTTCTCGAGTTCGGCTCTGTTGACCAGGAACTGCTCATAAGCGGCATACTCTTTCTGGTATTCCTCCTCGCTCATACCTCTTATGAACTGGGGAGACTGAATGTTGGCCAGCTCCTTCATGGCGTCCTGGTACTTCTGAGTAACCTGAGCAATCTGCATATCGACTGTGCCTCCGGAAGCTACAGCCAATATGTTTGCTCTCACCCCCGCAAGGTAGTCATTGAGCTGTTTGGCTTGGTTCTCGTAGAACTGCTTGTCAGACCGAGCCATGGCATTCAGAGCCGTCTGATACTCCTTATTAGTAATTTTGCCGTGAGCTTTCTGGAGAGCCAGACGTTCCCGGGCTCCATCCTGAGCTGCCTTGTAGAGCTTTTTCTCATACTCCATCCGGATGGCAATGTTCGTAGACTGGAATGTTGTTTGGAGCCTGAGATCGTCTTCCCGGATCTTCTGCATGGCTTCCGAGTTCTTCAAAGCAACCTCCAGAGCCTTATCGGCAATGGCCTGCTGAGCCTCCCGGTTGGCTATTGCAGTCTCAAGAGCCAAGTTAGCAATTGCGGCTCCTTCATTCTCGACTGTCCGGAACAGTTCTTGGTATCGGCCTTTCAAATCGTCGAGTTCCTTTTTGGCCTCCTTGTATTTGGCCAAGCTTCCTGACCATGTGTTGAGCTCCTCCTCCTTGGCTGCAATCACCTTCTTCAAGGAGTCGAACTCATCCATTGCAGCCATCTGTCTTTGACGAGCTGCACTCATCTCAATCTCGCGGAGCTTGTTAGCTGTTTTAAGCTGAGCTTCGGCGATCTGTTCCGACGTGGCATGATTGGCTTTGAGATTTTCTATTTCTCTCTTGCCCCGGATCTCCTCGGCTTTGGACAGAGTGTTCCGCTTGGTCTCGATCTGATCCAGTACATACGTGGAGGCTTCGGCAGCTTGATTGTATGCCTCCATTGCCCGGGTTGCTCTCTCTTGAACTTCCGTATTACTGTTAAATGCGTTCGTAAGAGCAACCACTCCAGCCACCAATCCGCCCACTGCTGCTGCCACCAATACAACGGGGTTGGCAGCCAAAGCCGCGTTCCAAAGCCATGTGGCAGCTGCTGCTGCTTTGGTGAGGATGTTGCTAGCTCCTTGTACGGCATTTTTAGCAGCTATCGCTTTCGTCTCGGCGAGAGTCTGGTTGATGCCAACCAGCTGAACCAAGTTAGATGCAGCTCGATAAGTGGCTTCGGTCTTGGAGAGAGCTGCTTGGAGAGAAGACAAAGAGGAAAGAGCCGTGATGATGGTTATCATCTTCGTCATGGTAGCATTGAGCTCCTCGTTCTCGCTCCCCAGTACCTGAGTGGCTGTGGTCCAAAGGCCCCATACGGAAGTCAAAGCTGACGTGGCGCTGGTAACTGCCTGTATGGTTTCAGTTCCTTTACCAACGTTGGATATAGCTGTATTGACCAGGTCCTCAGCTCCTTTCAGTTCACCGGCTCGTTTAATCATCTCCTTGAACGTCTCAGAACTCGTATCCCCGGACTGAGCCATCTGGATGAGTGTCTGGGTAAGGTCGGAGAGTTCCTGCTTGAGGTTCTCCGTTGCCTTCTCGTAGTTACCAACTGACCGGCGATAGTCCCCGAGTGCCTCCTCCTGAGCTTTGAGCTCCTCGGTGGTTTCTGCAATGCGCTTGCCGAGCTCGGCTTTACGAGCCGCGTCCTTCATTGAGTTGCCCAGCTCTGCAAACTCGGCATTGTCCAAAGCCAGCTGGGTTCTAAGTTTTGCTAAACTTGCCTCCTGTTGGTTCTGGAGCTTAATGTTGTTCTGGATTTGCTTCTGGTACTTGTTCGCCTCGCTGTTGATTGCCTTGATCTGGTTGTCAAGCGCATAGTATTCTTGAGCATTCTCCTCAGTTACTTTGCCGAGAGCCTTCTGCTGGTCTCTCAACTCCTGGGACCGGAGTTTCAATTCGGCTAACGTCTTGAGGGCATCCTCAGCTGTTACACGGACGTTGTAAATTGTATTTTTCTGTTCTTCGGCCATATCACATTCGTATTAGGTCTACTTTGGGTATCTTTCCAGCTTGGAAGTTGTTTATTTTCGAAACGTAGAACCAGAACCCATGCTCTTCCAGCCATATCGGGTTGAACAAGTCCAGACTTTGAATGTCGAGCGAGTCCAAAAGAATTTGGACCTGTAGGATCTTTGGTCTTTTGAGTATATTGTTGATGAGCTTGCCGTAGTACTTAGGAACGTAGTATTTCAAATTTTTGAAATACGCCGTGTATAGTCGTACCTGGGTAAGGGTGTGGCCTACCTTCACCTTGGGCCGCATAAAGTCAGACTTATCTATGTGGACGACCATCGGCTTACTTAGAACATTGTACTCCCAAGTCGTCTCGGTCATTTCCCCGTTCTCCATCCGACCTCTATTGACGGTCCAGATAGGGTAGTTAGCAAGTGTATGAGTCGCATTTGTAATGTCCGCATCATAGAGTCTTTGGTTGAGCCCTGCCAAGAACCCAATTTGGAACAGGAGTTTGGTGGGCTGGAGGTTGGCGTCCGGGATGCTGAACTTGTACGAGTCAGTAACGTTGTTGTCCTTATTATCCTCTAACTTCATCTCGTTGGACTGGGCATAGCTGGACAATTGGAACGTAAGTTTGGTGTCCTTTCCTTTTATCAGCTTGTCAGACCAATTCTTCCCGGACGAACTTCGTCTGTTGTAAAACTCCCGAATAGAGTATGCTCTTGCTACCTTTGTGACGGGATTAACGTCGACGGTTAGACCAAACAGCTGGACAAATGCTTTGACTATGTCCCCCAAGCTTTTGAATCCAGTAGAGGCCAGGAGGTCATAGGTTAGTCCGGGTTGGGGCTTATCCCCTGGTGAAGTTTCAGGCACAGGAGGAGCAGTAATGCTGACCTGAAATCTCATGTCAAACGAATTGACAGGGTTAACGGCTATGGCGAGAGTTCCAGACACCAGTATGTGCTCCCCTGCCTCCATCTGGATGTCGACCGAAGCGCTGCCAGAAGACCCCGATGACCAGGACCTTGTCAACACTACAGCACTGGTTCCGTCGTTCTTGTAGTGGGTAACTTTGACTGCCACACTACTCTTTTGGATGGCAGAAATATTGGACCACGAGAATTTAAACGTGATGGTCGTGTCCCATAGAGTCATCCAGTTGAATGTTCCGGGTTTGGGGTCTATAGTCAAACGTCCGGCGACCGGGTCACTGAGAGTTACCCCGGGGGAGCCTTTCCATGTCACCCCGGTGGTGCCAACCGAGGGATTCCGGATCCAGCCAATTCCGAATGCTTTCGGAGCCTTGGGGTTGTCTGCCAAAACGGGGTAAGTGCAAGGCAAAAACATTTCGGCTCGGTCGACGAGGTCCACGTCGGTCTCGAGACTGTAGCCTGCTCGATCGAAGATCCATGTCACCAAGTCATACCAGTTGAGGTGGGGGTAGAACTTGTCCAACTCACTGACTTGCCTGATTGCCTCCATGGCGAAAGGGGGAAAGTTCGGGTTCTTTTGTAGAGTTGCATACAGCCAAAAGTACAGGACTTTAGCCTTTTCGGGGCCGGAGAGGTATCGCTCAGTCTGTCCCATTGTGTCCGTGTACCACTTGAGGAGGAACATACCATCCCCAGGGTCCTTCGCGTCAGTGTTGTTTAGTGTGTCGAACAGGTCAACGGTTGCCCCGAGGATCTGGACCCCGATCGATGTATCTGATACGTCTACGATGTTCAATACTGCTCCAGCCGGGGATATGAGTGCTCCCTCATAGAATAGTTGGCAAGGAAACTTCATGTATGGCACACCCGAATCTGAGCCAACTACAAAACTGAATTGGAATGCTTGCTCGTTATGGGTCGTCCTGGGCAGACTGATCCGCTGGGAGTACGAGGCATTCCTGTCTTTCAGCTCCGCCAGATTGTTGATCTGGTAATTCATCGCAGGAGCATCCAGCGGGAGGTCCAGGGACCAGACCTTGCCGTCAATGCCTTTCATGAGTAGTTCGTAGTTCATATTACCACTGAGTTTGTTCGTCAATAAGCTGGAACTCGTAGCTAACAGTGTTCCTGGGAGTCTTGGTGTCCCAAGTTAAGTCCGTGTCATTTACTAGGACTCGTTGCCATACCCCGGTTGTGTCGTTGAACCTTTGAACAAGAGGCGAGAGAGCAATTCCTTTGAGCAAGTTGAAGTCGTTCTCATCAAGCTGTTCTGCTCCTGCTTGGACTATGTTCTTAAACTCCGGAGCTAACTCGCCTCTCGTCTGTGAGGCATGGGGGTCTCTGGAATTCGCTAATACGTATTGGTCTCCCCGGTCAACCTCCTGCGTATACTTCTTGTGTTGCTCAAACATGTAAGTGTCCCATCCGCCTTTCTGGTTTATCCAGCGAATGTAGAATGGGTTGCAAGGTATCTCCGTAGCGACGAATATGATGTTCCATGCTTGAGAAGAGTATTCTCCTACAGAAGGTCTGAGTTTTACGTAGTCTGCTTCATCCTCAGATGCATCCGCATCCTCAAATTCGTACACAAGGGGGATGTTGAGTCGGGTAGAAATATCAAATTGTTTTTCGACATTTTCATAATGTTTAACCCGAACGTCGATCGATGTAACGACATCTGGTGACCCCACAAACCCTCTCGGGAATAGGGTGACGTAGTACGGATACTCGGGGTATTTTTTTACATACAGATTCCTGTCGTTGTCAAGAACCCGGTCAGTCAGTACGAGTCCTAAGTATGCCTCGGTGATATTAGCTTTGTAGCCTCGAGCACTAACTCCCCGGGAGGCATATCGAACATTGAAGTTTCGATCGCCGATGACTCTGTAAGCATATGCCGATATGAGATTGTAGTCAATGGCAAAGCCGATGGATTGGTCTATGTACGGAAATGTTCTCCATCTGTCGTCCCGGAATCCGGCTTTTGCCAAGAAACTGAGGTCGTATTTCTTCATCGTCCCGAATCCCGAGTCTCTGTAGATGTTGATGCTTTCAGTTAGTGAGTTCGCTGCTTTAACTGGACTGGGGCTATAGTCGACAAAGTTATTCCCGTAGGCCAAACTCATACCTGAGAGAGTAACCTTCACTCCAGCTGTTGCTCCTTCAATACCTGCAAAAATGACAAGGAAATCGCGGGGGGATCCTACTGTAACAATTCGCGGTATCTGAACCTTCCACGTCATGTTGTCACCAATTGGTATATTTGTTTTAGCAATCACAGTGGTAAGATTGCCCGAACTGGTTCCTTGGAACAAAGCAACGGTGAGTGAAGTGGCACCCACTCCAGCCCCTCTAGAAACCCTAAAAGCATACCATTCCCTGGGTACCACCTTTCTACGGAGAGGAAACTTCACAGAATAGTTGTTACTACTACCTCCACTGTTATCAATTACTTCGACCGCCTCATTGTCTATAATGTTCAACGAGACCATATTGTCCTCGTCAAAGTTCTGAGTCTTGATCTCAAGCCCAGGTGTTGAGTTGTCGGTCTCAACTGGTATTTGCGAATATGCTGAGTATAAAGAATCCTCAGCCGGTTGATTGATAATTGCCATATCGCGTTATATTATATATCCGTGGTCCATATTGTTGTCAGGAGTGAATGCCTCTTCAATGAGGACCTCCATTGTCTTGTCCAAATGCTGAGCCAGGTACTCCTCGAAGTTATCAGCGGGAGTGTCGACCAAGTCAACGTAAATGTGATTGCGGTAAAGCTCTGAGCCTTCTCGTTTTATCTTCCATGCAGTGGCATTTCCGAATCGGACCAGGTCCTTGGGATCCGAGAATGTGATGCCTTTGAGCTTTGCCCACTCCATGATGATCTGTCCCAAATTGGCGGGGATCTTTCCAGGACCTCGTCCCCGGATGAGAGTGTAGAAGTAGTTTGGAGCTTCGATCGTTCCCCAAACTGTTTCCCCTTCTCGTCCCGTCTGGACTGTTATCTGAGCATAGGTTCTGCCGGAGGCTTCCTGCCCGGCGTCCTGTGATGCCCGGATGATCTCGTCCCTCATCTGGGTGAGACCCTCAGCCAATATCTGTTCCAGTCCTACCGCCATTTGTTTCTGGGTTTGCGAGCATTGGCTTTCTGCTGAGCCTTACGCTCCAGTTCCTTGTTCAGTCGCTCCCGGAAGAGGTGACTCTGCAAGTTGGTGAAAAGGAGGTTGTACACCTTCCCGTATTTCCATTCCAGAATCTCATCCGGGTCTTTCGAGTAGTCCTTGGCCAGTGCAGTGATGGTGGCCATCTCGCCAACCACCAAAGAGAATTGAGCAATGCCGGCTGCCTTCTCCTCAGCACTGGGCTCGTACTTGAGCTCAGTCTGTTCTCGCTCGATCCAATATTTAATGCCCAGAAGAACCTCATACCAGTACTCGACAATTTCGGAGGTGTTCCTGAGACTCCATTTGACGCCGAGACATTGCATGCCTTCCTTCATCTTGTCAATGTCGGTCATCTCCTTGTCAGTGATGATCCGGCCAAGCTCTATGCGTTGGCCGAACGTCATCTGACCGCCTTGTATGTCGATTCGCTGTATCATTTTATGTAGCAATATTTGAGACTCCAATACTGTTCGGGGATGTCTTCAATTTTTATTAAGTTGACTATAAAATCACGTCCGGAGCCCGGGCTGGGGTACGTCACACTCGACTTTTTCCACCCATCCTCTTCGGTCCATGGGTAATCTACTGCTAAGTTGCCATCCCCATCAACAGTAAGTTGTCCAACAAAATTGTTTGTTTGCGAGATGGAGAATGCCAATAGAGACAAACCCGCTGCGTGCACCAAAGCTTGGATCCATGCAGGAGGATAGACCGGCATGGGCAAGTCCTGTCGGTCAAAGAATAGAGTGTGCCCCGACAAGTCAAACCCGGGCTTTACCACTTCGAGGAGGGGGCGCCAGATCTTGTTCTTGTACAGTTCAATGCACCAGTCCTGTTTGAAGGTGAACTCCAGCCCAACGCTTACCTCATTGGCGTCAAACCTGGAAGACGGGTACAGCACCCGGACAGTGTTCATGATTTCCGGATATTGCTTGATCAGCTGAGAGGTCTTGAGCAAGTAGAGGAAAGGCCTGACCATCTGCTCCTCGATTTGGCTCTTCAACTCCAGTCGTCCGATGGTGGGAGAGTTCTGGCTGAACTTCGTGTCGCCTTTGTAGGCATCATTGGCCATCGGCTCAAACTTGCAGAAGTAGACCTGCATAATGGTACGCTGAGTGGGGTAGCCCCGATACGGCGTATCGTAGTAGCCAGTGGTAGGTTCCTCAACATAGACGAAGTCGGACGATACCCGATTGCCGTCCGAGTCTGTAACAAACCTCTCCATCGTGTCCACTTTGACGTTCAGCATTCGAGCCTGGTCACACTCAAAGACGGCCAGAGGGTTGATCATCTTGACCATGTCGCGGATAATAGTTACGATGTCCAGTATCATCGTTTTGTGGGGATTATTATTTTGGCGGACTTCATGCCAGTCGCCTTCGGCTTGATCTCGAATATCATTCGCATGATGAGCATGTCCAGGAAGTCCGGTGACCTACCGAGGAGCTGCTTCATGGTGTCCTTGGAGATGAGCTCTCGCTTCTGCTCAGCGGAGTTCGTGTTCTTGGACTTGAGGACCGTCATCTCCTGCTTGATTTTCTCCTGAACTTCGGGAGAGCAGATGATGTGGATCTGGCGCTTGTTGATGAGCTCCGCCAGCTTGAATGCGCACTCCGACTTGATGTTGTTGTACGTCTTGGAGTCAATGGCTGACTGTCCTCCATGAAACTCCCGGATGCCTTTCAGGTAGCTCTCCAAGTAGAACCCAAGTCCGTCAGCGTCAGAGACGATGCTGGACCGGGGGACTTTCAGACCGGTGGCCAATTTGGCGATCTTCTCCTCCATCTCCTTGCCTTCCGAGAAGCCTTTGGCGATGGGGATCCGACAGACCATGCCGTCCCAGGTTCCAACCACCCAACTGTCTCTACCTTTCCCGGCAAGGTCAGTGCTAATGAACCGATTGCCCGTCGGGAGTACGAACTCATTGCTGAACATGTCGCACACTGCATCATAGTCGACCAGCCAATTCGGGTCATCGTCATACTCCCAGTTGCCAAAGACCAGTCGCTCGATCTGCGACTGGGTCAGGTTCCGGAGAAGCCCCTCAATGTACGTGTCTGGGAGAGTCTTGTTGTCCTGGGGCAGAGCTTTGACGAACCGACGCCAAGGAGGCAGCTTGTTCTCCTTCCATGGCTTGTAGTAGTCCGTGTAGAGGAAATTGTTGGACGGGTTGCAGGTTATAAGGAGCTTGGGGGCCAACTTGTAGACGTCGTTCTTCCAACGACCGATGGAAGCCTGGAGGTTGGTCTTCGCCTCGCGGATAAACTCTCCGCCCTCTTCGATCCATCCCCGAGTCATCTGCATGGAACCGAACCTCTCATACATGGGATCGCTGGGGTTGTACTTGGCATCGATGAGGTAGATGCGGCTTTTGTTGTACAACTCGAAGAAGTTGTATTGGCCATTAAAGTGGTAGTAGTTCTCCGTGATACCCCAGTGGGTAAATACCTCGTAGATGGAGGGGATTGTGTACCGGACCAGGTCGGCAGCCGTCTTACGCGCAATAAAATAAAATGTCTCTGGGTAGGTGAGGGCATCGCCGGCTATCAAGGAACACCCGAGGTAGGATTTGCCAGCACCTTTCGTGCCGGCATACAGAATGTCAGTGACCGAGTCATCAAGCCATAACCGAGCCACTTCCTTCTGCTTCTCGTTGCCTTTGGTGTCAAATTGAAGCCGGCGTCCCATTTTATTTTACCTCCATTCCTGTTATCTGTTCGAGAGTGATGCCTCCCGTCAGGTTGACATTTGTCTTGCGTCCTTGAAGCACCTGGATGAGGCTGGCAGCGTACTTGCCAACCAGGGCTCCCTCAATTTGCTGGGAATTGATGGCGTCCTCGATGGTGCCACCAATTGCAGCTGCTACCGGATCCCCCGTGAGTTCCCCGTACTCAACAGGATTGATCCCAGCGAACAGCCTGAATGACTCGATGGTCATCGGGCGGGAAATGTAGACGCTGCAGTCGTCGCCATTCTTATTCTTGTGAGCCTGGGAGAAATAGTTATCCTTCATGAATTTGCAATACTCAATGAATGCAAAATAAAGCTCCTCCGCATCGGTGGGCTTTACAAAATCTCCGGCGTCTCGCCTTTTCTGTCCCTCCTCCATATAGGCGAGCGGACTCATTTTATATGTACTTCGTGCCATGCCTCAAATATAACCAAACCTTATACAAATTAAAAATCTATTTCTGCACAACAATCCCCGGAGCGTTTGGCCCCGGGGATCTTTAATTTATTCGCTTACGCGAATGAGGGTCACGCCGAACCACAGGAACTTGACCGAAATGCCGTTCGGCCAAATCATGCCTTCGTGGACCGTTGCGATGGATGGGGACCAATTACAGTACTTGGTATTGACTTCCGAGTACAAAGCCCAGTTTTTCCCGAGCTGCTTAAAGTGTTTTGCTTTCATTTTTAAAAATTTTTAATTTCGTATACGCGAGTGCCGTCCAGTATTTGTGGGTCGAGAGAAGTCCCAATTTGGCACCAGTTCTACTGACTCTGTCAGTTCTACTGGACCAATTTGGCACCAGTTCTACTGGACCAATTTGGCACCAGTTCTACTCGCCTAAGACTTCTTTTTGAACTTTTGGATCCGTCTCTCCGTTCTCTCCATCTGCTTGATGGATCGGCTCAATATCCGTTTGGGACTATTCCACCATTGGTGGATCCCGCCGAAAATCGCGAACAGGCCGATGATGGCCAACAGGTAAATTGCAATCATTTTCTACGCCTCCTTTCTAATTTGTTTTGTAGTTTGCGGACCTCAACCCAGTCCTCGTGCCGCATCCATTTCGGACGGGATAACAGAGTCAGCTGACCCCGTGCTATTTGCATGGTTGTCTTTTTCAATTTGCGGGCGTAGTCCAGGACCTCCCGCTCCTCTTTTGAGTAGATTCCAAGCCATCGCCGGAACACTCCAAGTTTCCCAGTTGGGGGTAGCCCCAATTTCTCAGTTTTTTCCATAATAAACAATATTTGACCAGTAGTAAACAATAAAATTTCTTATTGTTTCTCACCTAAGTGATTGATATTCAATTGATTAGGTCCCCAATTCTCCTCTCGAGAAACAATGTAAACAATGTTTCTGTGCACTCTATTTGGTGATTTCTCATTTCCTAAATTGGTCAATATCTCCTCTCATATTTCCTATTCAGGTCTTCCTCCTAAATTATTGTTTACATTGTTTACAAGGGCCTAAATCATTGATATTCAATCGATTATCGAGAAACAATGATTGTTTATTATTGTTTATTATTGTTTACTGCTGTTTTAATTTAAGTGATTGATTATCAATGATTTGGGATTTTTTCCATTGGAACAATAAACAATAAACAATAGGGGTCCCCCGGATTTTAGGGGGGGGGCTGTCGAGATTTTTGCCAATAAACAATGGAACAATGGTTTTATCAACTTTTGGGGCCGGGGGTCCCACTGATTTGTAAACAATGGAACAATGGTTTTATCAACTTTTGGGGCCGGGGGTCCCACTGATTTGTAAACAATGGAACAATGGTTTTATCAACTTTTGGGGCCGGGGCCCTATTCACCCGTGGACCCGAAGCCCCCCGCTCCTCTCTCAGTCGATTGCGGGAAAAGCTCGGCCTCCGACTCGAGAACTTCCACCCCGGTATAGAAGACAGGCATCACCAAACCCTGAACCAGCTTCATCCCCGGCTTGAGGATGACGATCTCCTTGCCGACATTCATGACGTGCAGATGGATCTCTCCTTGATAGTCTTCGTCGACCACGCAAGCTCCAACCTGTAGCTGATACCTGGCGGCAATGCCACTCTTGTTGAACATGATGAGGGCACACCTCCGGGGTATTCGAGCTTTGATCCCGGACGGAATGTTGATGCTTTCGCCCGGCCAGATCTGTTTGGCTTCGAAGTCTTCCGGGATGTAGAAGTCCAGCCCGGCGGACAGACCCGTTCCTCTGGTCGGGGTCTTGACATTTCTTACTTTTACGATTTTCATTTTTTAAAATATTTTTCGAGACGAGCTCGGTGTGTTGTACCTGATGAGAGTGATGCTCCTTCTATGAAATTATACCGAGTGTGAAGAGGCAGCTCCTGGAATGCCTTCTTGAACGGTTGACCATCCGATTCAAATATCTTGCCCGCAGGATTGCCGGGCGTAACGTCCTTCATGTTTCGGGACTTGATCCACCGCAAAGCCTCTTCCCGATTTATGGAACGTATGGAAGGTCTAACAGACCCCTTACGGAGCGTCATTTTGAACCACTGAGCCTCCGTATCGGAGTCATCTTCTTTAAACCATACCCGGTAATATCCGATAGCTATTGCCATAAGTTGTAGAATGTTTCGTGACACTTCTTGCGGTACGCCATCGGATCCTGTCGGATGCTCCGACACTTGAGAGGCTCTTTGGGTCGGTCGAGAATCTCCTGAGGCAGTACGTCGCTGAAAGCATCTTTGAGAATGCGCTTGTGAGTTCTGTCCTCCCGGGGCAAACGGAGAGCGAACCTGACAACGTCATGTCCCAGGAATGGTGACCGGAGTTCAACTGTGCTCCTCATGGAAGCCCGGTCAAGCCGAGGCATGTGGTAGAACGGAAGCTCTTGGAACACGTCTGAGAGCTGGGAGTCATAATCATCAACTCGGCGATAGCCTCCGAAGAGTTCGTCAGCTCCATCCCCGGTCAGGATGACCTTCTCCTTGACCTTCTCCATGAGTCGGAACTGGGGGATCATGGAGCCCAAGTCGATGGGGGTTTCGTTGTAGCGGAGACACCTCTCCAGGCAATCATCATCGGGGATAGGGCCAAGAGAGGTGATAGAAACCCCTAAGAATTCGGACAATAGCATGCCAAATTTTGATTCATTATTTTCCACCATATAAAGATTAACCCCCAGGCCCATTCGATGAAGAATAGAGGCAACTATGGATGAATCCAGTCCTCCAGAAACCAAAGCTCCGACCGGGACTTTAGAGTACATTGCCCGGCGTTTTACGGACTTCTCGACCAAGCCCCGGAGGACTTCGGCGAACTTGGATTTTGCGAAATGACTCCGTTCCCCTATCCCCCATCTGTAGTAGTCCCTCCGGATAATGGTGGGCTTCACCCTCATGTCATCGAAGGAATAGACAGTATTCGGCATAATACGCTTGACGTTGTTCCATGGAGTTCTGTCATCCCAGTTGTACCCCCATTTGAACACTTCCGACTGATAGTACCGGTCGAAGTCTCGGAAGTCCGACACCAACGGGGTTATCTCCGAGCAGATTTCCCCGAATTGGTTGTAGTAGAGTTGCTTCTTTCCGAGAGGGTCGGTGAAAGCAATAATTTGACCCTTCCTGTACCAGCATATTGCCCACATGCCATCCCAGTTGTTGGCTTCATAGATGATGTCTTCGAGACACGAGGATCCAAACAAGTCGCGAAGATACTCGACGTCGCTGGAATACCTCGTAGGATAGTTGTAGATTTCCCCGACATAAAGAAGCCACCCGTTGTTTCCGGCTAGCTCTATGGGCTGAGCCAGGCCATCGCCTGGTTCAGTCTGAATGGGCAAACGAACATGACCGAGGAACCATCCTCCTTCGGCAATCTGGACGGACTCGATGCCCCTATGCTGTATCTTGTCAATGGCGTTAATCCTTCTTGTTATACTTATTCCGCACATATCACTTGAGTTTGTTTTTGAGAGCGTCCATGAGACAAACGATCCCTATTCCGATTATTACTGCTATTGCCAGCCCGATGATGATAGGCTCATCACTTCCTCCTGTCATGACTTTTCTTCGAATTTTCGAGGATCTGTTGTGCCTTTCTTTCGATCCAGTTGGTGTAGCACCGACTCCCCATGTGGAGCCCAGTCAGGAGCTTCGAGCATCCCGGACAGAACATGCAATCGTCATATTGCTGATGAGCTTTAGCTCTTGCTTCGTCGATAGTCATAGCTTAATAGATTACCCATTTGGAGAGATCTTCGTTGTATGCATGGAGGGACCCAGCGAAGTAATGCAGAGATCCCTTCTTGAGAGAGGGGTAGGTGGCTGCGAGGATGTTGAACACGTAGTCCATCATGGCCTCCGTCAACCAGATGTCAATTGCGAAGTGCTTGAAGAAGTCATTGCTCCGGATGTAGTATATCACGTGGAGCCGGTTGTTCCGGATGAGGAACTGGTAGCTGACGGAGCAAGGTACTCGGGTCAAAGCCCCGGCTGTTGCCCGGGTGTCCTCCGGCTCGAAGATCATGACCATTGCTCGTCTGGAGTGCGGGTCGTCCCGGAGAGTCGTGATGACATTGTCCAACTGGTGTATTTCGGGTCCCTTGTGGAAAATGTGCAGACGCTCCGAATAGGTGTAGTCGAAGCGACCCTCCTGCCGAGTCTTGCTCACCAGCTTCTGCCACAAGTCCCGGCGGATTTCCCAGCTCTTACCCGGGTTGACTCCGTTCCGGTCAAGCCGATCGGAGAGCTCTGCTCGGCAATACTTCTCGATGAGCTCGGCCTCGTCTTTGAACATGAAATCGAGCATCTCACGTTTGCCGAGATACGGCTTCGAGATGACAAAGCTCACTCCGATGAGTTCCTTGGTGAGCCGGTCGTCCCCGCTGAGTTCCTGGTTTTGGTAATGGTTGACCGGGACCGTGATGCCGGAAACCTTGAGCTCCCGATCCATCTCCCGGATCATTTCGAAACAGTCTTTAAATATTCTACCCATATCAGTATTTGGATTTAATGCGAAACAGATTTACTTGATACTTCAACGACCAGAGCTCTTTGACTCGAGTCTCTGAGAGACCCAAATGCTCGAACATTATGACGAAGTAAGTCCATATCCGCTTGAGCCGGCCCTCAAAAACTATCAAGTCAACCATGTACTGAGATTGTCTCCACTCTCTGTTCTTGAGACAGTTTGCTGTCATGCCGATGTTTCCGATTAAGGTAAGCAGATCTCCCGCAAAATCTTCGTCTTCCAGAACCTGTGCCCATTTAGGCAGCGTCCAGACGAAAGTGGGAGTCATGCCATAAAGCTGGTAAAGCTCCAACATGAAGTTGAATGCGTCAATCAGCTCCTCATTAAAGTGCTCGCCATCGAGTTCCCCCTCATCGAGTTCCCCCTCGATAGCCTCCTTTGCCTCAGCGAGTTCCTCGACAATCTGCCAACAGAGTTTCTTGAATAGTTCTTGATCCTCCAAAGTGTTAATGTCAAAGTTCGCGATGCGCTCCTTGAAGTACGGCCTGTACATGAGCTGGAGCTCCCCCTGGAGGGCATAAATCTCTTCCCAGCTCTTAACGAATGGCTTAAAGTCTTGTGTATTCATGGCTTGATGTTTGAGAATGAATCGTTTTTGTGGGAGTAGTATACAGCTATTCTGCGCCCCTCTTCTGTGAGAACATGTTTGATCTCATGCACCTCGATGGGACTGATCCGGATGAAGTCCACAGCCTCCGAAATGGTTGAGAAGTACGTAGGTACTACTCCCGGAGCTTTTAACGGCTTGGGTTCCTCGAGTTCGTTGTTGATGGCCCCGATTGTGGCTACCATGTCAAGGAGGTTGTCCTCCTTGTGTGCATTGGATTCACGTGCCATTTTCACTGCCACTTGGACCCAAGACACGTCAAGAGCGGTCAGAGGCTTACCGGTAATGACCGAGGCGATCTCTGCGGCCTTCTGGTTGCATTCCATGAATGGTCCGTATTGTCTCTCCTTCTCCTCCGACCGCTCATTGATGATTTGGTCAGCGTGTTTAAGTATGTTACTCATGATTTTTAGTATATAGGTTAGACCCCGGGGAGGGATTCGAACCCTCCTGTACCACTCCGAGGTGCCCAACGGAGTGAAGGCTCCTCCATTGGGCGAGGAGTTCTGACTTACTCCTCAGCCGGTGCATTCTCTGGCTCGTTCTGTTCTGCTTCGGCGAGAAGATCCCGGGAGCTGCCTTCTTCCGGCCGCGCTTCGGCTTCTCGGTCTCTTCGGGAACCGGTGCCATCTCGCCGAGCTCCTGCCATCTCGCCGAGCTCCAGGTCCTTCGAGTCGATGCCCTTGCCCCAGACGTGACCGTCGTTGGTCTTGATGCGGTACTGGATGAAGTTGTTGCGGGGGTCGAGACGAACTCCGATGATGATGCCGTCGGTCTGCTCCTTGGTCTTCGTGCAGATGAACTTGCAGAAGCGACCAATGTTGGTTTTGGCATTCTCGAGGTTAGCCTTTGCCTCCTCTGCCGATACCTCCTTTTTCAGCGGGCGGGGTTCCTTGGGCTCCTTCGGAGTCTTTGCCTTGCGAGCCTTCTTCGGCTTCTCCTCGGCGACTTCGTCGTTCTCCTTGATGCCGTTCTCGGCTTTGTACTCTTCCGTTTCGGTAGCGTTGTAGACAGCGCCCTCCTCTGCCGGATGCTCCTGGGATGCTCCCCTCGATGCGAGGATGGATTCGATGGCGTCAAGCTCGTCACCGGTCTTGACCTTGGCCAACTTTTGAAGAACTTTCGAGCTGTAGCTCTTGTACTTTTCGATAAACTTTTCCATAGTGTTTAGTTATTAAGTGTAGTGTAAAAGTAAGAAAAAAATGTCCAATTAAAAAATCTTTCACCAGAAAAATTGAAAATATTTCAGTCCAATTCGACTGTGATTATGTCCAATATGTTGGAGGTCCTCATGCTATTGACTACCAGTAGAGACCTTCGGATCCCCAAGTCCTTCATTGCTCGTTTTGCTTGAGCAATAGCCCTGGTTTTGATTCTTCCGTCGGGGATAGCTGCTTCGTAGCTATTGTAGTCCTCATCCATTAGTTCGTAGTAATACCGTTTCATTGTCCTTTTGTCTGTAGTACAAATATCCGATAAAACGGAAGAAGTAGAGGCTAATCCTCTACTTCTTCACCTTTGTAATTTACGAGTTTAACATCCTGATAGCCGAAGAATCGGAGGGCCCCGAGGTCTTTGGTTATCGTGTTCAGGATCTGGGCGAGCTCCTGGTCGGAGTAATCTTTGCAGGAATTGACTGTGTCTACTGCCCAGTAGTTCGACTGTCTAACTGAGGTATAGCCCTTCTTTCCGACAGTTACTATAAAAGCGTTAGGTCGGTCGGATAACTTGTTCTCTTTGCTTCGGAATATGACCGAGACTTTTTTATTGTTAGGACAAGCAGCTTTTGCCAGACTTTCGATTCGATGTTTGTTCTCGTAGTTCATAGTGTTATCGTTTTGTTTGTATCACAAATATAATACTTCTGCTACAAATACTACGATGTTTTGCGATATTTTTTCATATATTTTTCGACCCTCGCTTTTACAGCTTCCATGAGAGCATCCTGTCCCCGGGTCTTCGCTTTCTGGGCTCTTATGACGTCCTGGTCCACTGTCTTCGAGCATACCAGTTTATTGACTATCACGACCTCCTTCTGTCCTTGTCGGTCAAGCCGAGCATTGAATTGTTGCTCCAGCTCGAGAGAATAGGTCTGCCCAAACCAGATGATGCGGTGTCCTCCGGCTTGGAGGTTGAGCCCATGGCCCCCGGAAGCCGGGTGCATCAAAAGAACCTGAATTCTGCCAGCATTCCAGTCAACGATGTCCTTCTCCGTTTTGAGTTCCCGGGGCTTATACTTGGCGAGAGCCTTCATGAGCCGGTCTCTGTCATGCTGGAAGGTCCAACCTATGAGGACTGACTGTCCCCCGGCGTCCTCAATGAGTTCCTTCGTGGCTTCGATCTTCAACGTGTGCACCTCATAGGCCACTCTCTGTTCATCGTACACTGCTCCATTGGCAAACTGGAGGAGCTTCGTGGACAAAGCTGCTGCATTGACAGCTGGTATCTCTACGGCGTCCCCGAGCTGATCAATCATGCTGAGAACTTGTTCCTCCTCGAAGGAGTCATAAGCTTTTTGGATTTCCGGGGGCATCTGGATCTCCACTATGTTGTCGATTCGCTCGGGGAGATCGAGGTAGTCCTTAGCTTTCATGCTCATGCAGATGTCCCCTATCTTTGAGTATATGCGCTCCTGATTCTCTTTGGATATGTCGTACGAATATACAATATGCCCGTTTCTACGTCCTGGCTTAAAGTAGTTGTCACGATAGTGTGATATGTATTTGCCCAAGCGCTCTCCCCGGTCCAGGAGGTACATTTGGGCCCAAAGGTCCATAAGACCGTTGGGTGCCGGGGTACCAGTCAAACCTACTACTCGGGAGAGTGAAGCCTGAACGTGCTTAAGAGCTTTAAATCTGATTGACTTGGGGTTCTTGAAACTGCTGAGCTCGTCGATGACCACCATGTCGAATGGTAAGCAAGATCCCCCGTAGAGCCCGCATAGCCAAGCCACGTTGTCTCTTCCGATGGTGTATACGTCTGCCTTCTTGGCAAGAGCCTCACGACGTTGACGTTCTGTTCCAATGATGCGAGACACTTTAATGTGCTTCAAATGGTCCCATTTCTCGACCTCCTGTGTCCAGACTGATTCGGCTACTCTTTTGGGAGCTATGACTAATACCCGTCGGACCTCGACCTCTTTAAACATGAGCTCGTTGATGGCTGTCAAAGTAGACACTGTTTTACCCAATCCCATGTCCAGGAACAGAGCACAGTGCGTGTGGCTTATTATGTGTTCAACAGCTTGTAGCTGGTATTGATGGAGATCATTTTCGGTCATATTCCAATGCTAACATTTTACAACCCATGGTCGTGTCTATTACCTCTACTCGAAAGCCCATTGCTTTCAGTTTCTGGTGCATTAATGTCTGTATTTTTCGGGGCTTTTTGCCGAATGCTTTCAACTCAACGAAAACGACTTCGCCACCGGGGAATAGACAGAGCCGGTCAGGGAGGCCAGCATTGTGAATTGCGGGGAGTTTCAAACACCAGCCACCAACTCTCTCCACCTCAGTGACGAGTCGTTTCTCAATCGAGTTTTCGCACGTAGTATTTTTGCTTTCCATAGATGGGGAAATTTTTAGTAGACTTGCACGGTTCCCATTCGGGCATGCTCTTCAATAAGTCATTGATTTCTCGGGTCTTATACCGGTCCATGTCCTCCCTGTTCCGCCCAAGACATTCGCACCATATCTCAGCAACACACACGTAGTCTCGGGGGGTGGTCCCTTTGGGGTTTAATTCATCGACCAGGAAGTCTCTTCTCTGGTAGAGGTCCATTGAGTCCCAGTTGTCCGGGAGTTGACGTTCCAAGTACGCCTCAATGATGCCTTTCCGTTCATCCGACTCGCTGTGCGAGCTTTGCTCGTTTTTGGCTATTTTCTCGGCTTCGTGGCTCAAGTAGAGTTTTTCCTTGGATTTGTACAGGACAACTGCCTCAGCCCATATCTGGTCTATCTCGTCGTCCAGTTCCATGAATACGTCTTTTTTGGCATTGTTGGGGACCACGTCCACTGGCATGAAGCGTCTGTTGCCAGTGGGATCTCTCAGGAATTCGCTGTCGTTGGTGGTGCCGAAAAAGACGCATTGCCGGGGGTATATCTCAGAAGTTCTGGCATACGCTGGTCGGAATGAGTCTTCGGACTTAGATATGAAATGCTTCACTGACTCAACCTCCGCTTTGCGGAGACCGGAGAGCTCAGCTATTTCAATAAGCCATGCCCCCTGGATCTGCTCGAGAGCCTCCTTTCCTTGGACTGTCAGGAATGTATCGCTAAACCAGGATTTTCCCAATTTTTTGATGAACGTACTTTTGCCGGATCCTTGAGGTCCTACGAGCATAAGCACAAGGTCGAATTTGACCCCGGGGTTCATAACTCGGGCAACTGCTCCAACCAGCATCTTGCGGATGGCTTCGCGAGAGTAGATATTGTCGTCAGCCCCCATGTAGTCAATCAGGAGTTTGTCTACCCGTTGGATCCCGTCCCATTTGAGGTCATTGAGGTAGTCCAGAATCGGGTGGAAGTGGTTGCGTTCAAATTCCAGAGCCATGGCATCGTCGATCTTTAGCGAGGACGTTATGCCATATACGCAACCCAAATAGTTCCTGACCCCGGAATAGTCTACGTTCTTGACAGGCTCCGGCTTAACAACCCGACGCCATGGGAGATTCCCAAAAACGTACCTCTTACCGTCAAAGTCGTTCTGTCTGAACAGTCTTTTGAGTCTGGGGTCGTTTGCAAATATGAGGTTGAGGTTGGCATCCGACGAGAGGTACGCTCCCCGAGAATCAACCTCCAGCTCCTTCATCCACTCGACGCTCTCAGCCTCCGGGTCAACCTCCTTTTCGACTACTTCTTCCTGAGTCCGATCATGCTCTGGATCGGCAAACTCGTACTTGGCACTGTTGATGTGGTCGTTGGCAATGGTTGTCTTAGTGTCGGGGTCATTGCGTACGAACTCCTCCATTGCTGACACACTTGGCAACTTCGACGAGGGGTCCTTTACCTTGTCGTCAAGGTGGCCGAATTTGTGTATGCGGACCAGGTCAAACGCATTGCAAAGTTTACCCCCACACGGGTCAGTTCCATGATGGGAATAAGCGAACTTGTCCTCATACACGATCAGACCAGCCGAAGCACTTCCTTTTGTGTAAGTGTATCGGCCCTCCAATGCTGATGGGACATAGGTGTCAGGGAGAAAAGTCTCTATTGCTTCGGGTATGGAGTACGTCCTACAGAACGCTCCTATGAGCCCCCTCTTTATGGTTGGGTCCTCCTGCTTCTTAACGGCTCTGTCGACAGCTTCGAAACGGGACGAAGCTGTAGGCCAAAGTGATGAGTCCTTCCAATCGGCATAGGAGTTGAGGATCTCGTCAGCATCAATCCATGGACCGTCCTGAACCTTAAAGTAGTAGTCCATGTCCTTCGGCGTAGAAGGCCAGAACATGAGTCGGTTGGTCTCGAAGGTTGAATTGTCGAAAAGGTCTATGCCGATTATCCCGGCAATTTTTCGGCTTATGGCCACATACTCATCAGCCGTGACTTCTCTGCTCAGTGGCATTATTAGTCGGTACCGGGGAGACGCATCTGAGTGTTTGTGAGTCCCGTGCAGAACAGCTGCATTGTCAAACTGGAGAGTGAAGTCGTCCCAGAGGTCTTTGTGGGCAAAGTCCAAGTCGAGGGTCATCAGTTGTCTGTGGACCACATTGGCCGGACTTCTTTTGCCTCCTCTCAGGTAGCCCCCGACATATCCGCCTACGTCTTTTATTTTGAGCTGGTCCTCCTTGCTTGCAGAAACAAACTCCTTAAATGTTTCAGTGGTCTTATTCTCCTCCCCGAGTCGACTGACCAATTCAGACCATTTCAGTTTCTTGTTGCTCCATACTTTTGATCTTGCACTCAGTCCAATTGCAATATCAAGTTCCCCGTCGTATGTCATTAGTCTTTTTTATAAAATTTAGTAACGTATCCGTCTGCTTTGAGAGGTAATCCCATTGGCAAGCAGTTCAGCCAAGGAAGATCCTCTCCCATAACTCTACACATAGTTTCCAGACAATCCCCGGCTCGGTCTTCGTCTACCTCTGCAATGGCTTCATCATGGACGTGCATTACTATTTCGAAGTCTTTCATAATGCTTAGTCTGTACATTGCTTCGGCGAGAAGATCCCGGGAGATTGCCTGGACTATGTTCTCCACCAGTTTGCCCCCGTAAGTCTCTACCTCAGTCCATCCTACTGACTGGACCATGCCGTCATAGACAATGCCAGTCTGCCCGAACCTGTTGGGTCTCACCCGGGGATTTCTGTAGTATAATTTTCTCCCCGCTGGGAGGGCTATTGTCAGATTGGTTCCGTCATGTTCAAATACGAGGCAACTTACCTTTTTAGTCTTTCTGGTCTGGACGCACTCAATGGCCTTTTCGTTCACCTCAGCCCAAAACTCAACGATTTTAGGATTGGCTCGACGCCAAAGAGCTACGATGGAGTACATTTCCTTTTTGGACAGCTTCTTCTCTTTGTCCATCTTCTCCATTGCGTTGACCGACCCCTCATATCCGAGTGCCAATTCTGCCGTCTTGCCCCGCTGTCTGAGGTCCGATCCTTTCGTAACCTGCTCAATGGGGACCCCGAACATGAGTGATGCTGATGCCTCGTAGATCTTGCCATGGGTGTTGAAGACGTCGAGTCGCCATTTCTCCTGGGCTAACCAGGACAGGACCCGGGCCTCAATAGCACTAAAGTCGGCTACTGCAAACATTTTCCCCTCCGGGGCTATGAAGGCTGTTCGGATTAGCTCGGACAAAACATCCGGGATATTGCCGTAACACATTTCGATAAGGTCGTAGTCTCCTTTCTCTACTATGCTTCTGGCGAGGTCCAAGTCCTTCATGTGATTCTGGGGGAGGTTCTGGAGCTGGATCATTCGGCTCGACCAACGTCCTGTTCTGTTGGCCCCGTAAAACTGGAATAACCCGTGAGCTCTCCTGTCTTTGGCAGCGCAGTTGAGCATTGCAATGTACTTCTTAGTTGAAGTCTTGGACAGTGCAAGCCGACCAGCGAGGACCTCCTTGACCAGATCGGGAGCCTCCGGATTGTTTTTCAGATATTCGAGAATTTCGGGCTTTCCCAGTGCAGGGAAGTTGAGCCCGAAATTAGTGCTAAGCCACGTCTTCAACTGGGCCAAGCTGTTCGGGTTATCCAAGCCTGTCAGTTCCTTCATTCGGTCAGTCATCTCCTCCGTGTATACCTCGTCGAAAGAGATGGCGTTCCCGGCCATGTCGAGATCTATCAGGATCCCCCGGTCGTTGATGCTTTGGTCTACGAGGTAGTTCCGGCGTTCGAACTCCGGGAATGGGAATTGGTCCAGCTGTTCCACGATGTCGCGTTCGGCAATCACGTCATATTCGGCATACGTCTTGAACTCGTTCCACTTGCCCGGGTCGTCGTCCGGCATGTTCCGAGTCCTCATCCCGTTGGACTTGGTTGGCTTGCACGGGGAGCAGAAAAACCGGATTAAAGCTTTACCGGTCGACTTCTTCCCGTGCTCCCCGAGGACCAAAGCTTTGGAGAGTTCATCCAAAGCCAAAGGCAGTCCGCAATAGGCCGCTTTGGTCATTGAGCAATACAATTGATCAATCGGGATGGGTAGTCCTATACGCTTAAATACGAGTCTCTCAAATACTGCGTTATGCGCCCATTTCTCGATCCCCGGATCAGTTAAAGCAGAAACGAAGTAATCGGGGAGCTCCTCTCCTTTGGCCAGATCAATCACCTGAACGGGAGAGGTGTCAAAGGCGAAAGACACCATAAGGAGTTGAAAGTCCCCCGATTCTATGTATTTATAGGCGCCCGTGGATTTAATGTCCTCCGGGCTATATGTTTCGGTATCGAAATATAAGCGTCTCGGCATGTTGACTACTGTTAAATTTGTTGCTGGGCGGGGATTCGAACCCCTAATCCCAAATAAGACCCAGCATACCAACCTACATAAGGTCGTCGTCGTCCCACGGGTTCTGGCCGAAGTCCTCTTCTGCCGAAGATCCCCCGGAGAGACGTTCTCCGTCAGCCAACTTCTGGAGGTTGTTCAGCCCGCAAGCAACGCCTTTGTTGCCATTGGTGTTGAAGACGTAGAAGTTGATCGACGCCCGGCCGTAGCATCCAGAGTAGAAGTCCTCTCTTTCGATGATCGGGTTGAGGTTGATGTCCACGATGCCAGGACGGTTGTCCGAGTTGGCATTGACGAACATGTGCCCAGCATACTCCGGATTGTCCGGTCTTTCGGTGTCCCCGTCGCGGAGGGGGTTCTTCCACGTCGGGGGAATCTTGCCGCCCAATTTGGCGATGCCTTCTTTGAGAGCCGTGTCGATGGCCTCCTTGACCCGAGCCAGAGTTGCCGAGTCAGTCTTCGGGATGAGGATGGATACCGAGTATTTTGCTCGGTCGGAACCCTCCATTGCCCGGGGTTCCCATACGTTGGCGTAACTGAACCGAACTTTGCCGGTTACTACTTTGGTTGTTGCACTCATAGTTGTGAAGTTTAGTTATTAGAAAAATCGAGTTTTGCTTGTTCTATGCCCATTGCCGGACGTTTGTCAGACTCGGGGACCAGAGTGGGTTTGCCTGGAGCCTTGATGACAAAGTCTCCAACCAGTAAGCCGAAGTCCTTTTTGAGGAGCTTCTCGATAGCCGGGATCCCGGCCAGTTTGACAACTTGGAACTGATCCGGGGTGTAGTCGCATGCGGTAAGAACTTCCTGAACTGCACTCTCGTCAGTCCATTTCCGTATTGACCTTCCTTCGACTACCTTATATCCCGGGATCTTCTCGCCCGAGATGGCTTTGGAGAGCAGGTGCTCAGATACAGCATTTACCCATTCTTGGAGCATGGGGGCTTGCTCGAAAATCTGAGCGAGCTCCTCAGTGGTCAGGAGTTCGGGCTCTTTGAACTCGTGTTTGGCCAAGTCCAGATTGTGGTCTGCCATCTTGCGACACAGAGCTTTGACTTTACACCACCTGCACCAGTGCCCGACTTGGAGTTCCCCCTCCCCGGAGTAAGCGAGAGCTGCTTTGGGTTTCACTACCTCCTCACCCCATTTGTAGAGGTCTTCGGGGGTAATCTCCCATGACGAGATTCGATCCTGCCGGGGCTGGACGATAGTCAACTTTACCATGTTGATGTCGTAGACCATCTCAAATTTGGACAATGCCCCAAGAGCATACAGCATCAGCTGAGCATTGTTCTCAGCGAAAACCGGCACGCCAGTGCCAAACTTGAGGTCTATGATCTCCATGACCCCGTCAGCGATAATGCAAGCGTCTCCAGTGCCGAATCCTTGTTCGACCCAAGCCGAGAAGTCCAGTCGCTCCTCCAGAAGAACGAGTGCGTCTTTGGTTTTCCGTAGAGCTTCCGTATATTGGTCCGTTACGTACTGGCAATAAGCCATTACGGGCTCATCCATGGCCTCAGTGTAGAGGTCACTCTTCTTCAGCTTCCTGAGTTCAGCAGACGTAACGTCAACAGGCGTTATGCGGAACCTCGCTCGGAGGTAACATTCTGCCATCTCGTGAGCCAGAGTACCCTCTTCGGCATACTTGGAAGGCTTACCGGTTTCCTCAACCTTTTCCTCCAGTCTGGCACTGGGGGTGCAGTTGATCCACCGGTCTGCCTTTGATGCCGAAAGCATGGCGTGCTTACGAGATGAGTGATTCGGGGCTCCCATTACGCAAGGTCTTTGAGGAATTCGTAGAACGCGTCGTAGTTTCGGGCATCCAGTCCCGTCACATTCTTCGCTCCCAGTTCAGTGAGCTTTGCCCGGATGGTTTCGCGGTGATTGTCCACCTTACTTGCCAGGAGAGTCCGGATGTCCTGAATTGAGACAGCGGGGTCAGAACCCAAAGAGGAGTTCGCATCCATCGGCATGGGTTCGGGCTCCTCAGTCTTTTTGGGGACTGGAGCCGGAGCCGGAGCTGGCTTCTTCACGTCCTGTGCAGGAGCTGGTTTCTTGACGTCAGTCGTCTTGACTGTTACAGGATTTGCTCCGATAACCTGACAGATCTTGCGGACCATTTCGAGATCCTGAGTTTCTTCGAGGTTTGCCTCGAACTTAATTTCTACTTTCATTGGCTTGATGATTTTTGATTATGGTGTTCAGAAGTTCAATGTACTTGCTGAGAGGTATAGCCGGGTCATGGAGAACAGTTTCATGAAACAGGGACCCGAGGTGGAACACCTTCGTCTCTCCCGTTTTGACCGATAACTCGGCTCTGTAGTTCCCGTTTGTCAGAATACATGTCTCTCCTCTAAACTCGGAGGTCCATGCTCCTCTGTAGAGATCGTCGACAGATACACGGAGCCAAGCTGCTAAACGTGAGACTTGCTCCGAATTCAACAAGGTTTTTCCGTTCAGAACCCGGTTGAGAGCTGCTCGGGGGAACCGGTTATCGGGGAACAGAATTTCTGCCACTTCTTGAAGTCTTAGACCCCTCTGTTCGATTAGTTCTCTGAGATTGATAGTCATTGTGTTGTCCATGTTGTTTATCCCAAATATAATCAATTTTTCCCACGTATAAAAACTTTTCAATCTTTTTAATGAAAAATGTTTACTTGGTGAGGAGGTAGACCACCTGAGCAATAAATATGCTCCTCCTGCTGGGGTTGACCCGGGCATACACTTCTCGTAGAGGCTCAATGGCTTTCTCAAGCTTGAGGTCCTCTCCTTTCCTCTTCAACTCCTTGAGGGCCTTATAGACCCGGGTCCTTTCCTGCCATTCCCGAACTTCGGCTTTGTCGTTCCACCAACCAGACACGGGGACAAATTTTGAGCTGAGCACACAGGCAGATTTTCCGTCCTCCGAAAATGGCTGACGAGTGATAGCTCCCGGAGTACAGTTGGGGTTGATCTTCTTCTCGAACGAGATGGGCTCCATGTATGTAGGTCCCTCCCCGGGAAGCTTGTCCATTTCCATGTAGTGGAATCCGAACTCGTCCTCATACTTGAATACTACGTATTTTTCAATCTTTTCCATAATAGTTATCTGTTTAAGGTTCTTGCTGATATTCTGCATTTCTTGCCGAAGTAGGTAAATGTCTTACCGTTAGCTGTAATGTCCATCAGTTCAGGCTCAGTATAAGACTCATACTCGCCTTCAATATTGATTCGAGTGGCTCCTTGGGAGTTAGCCAAAGCTCTGAAGGAAGTGAAGACTCCCTCCACGTATCCCATTCGAGTGACGATAAGTACCGATTTTACTGTTCTCATAGTTGTGTAGGTTTTTGTTTGTATCACAAACATAATACTTCTGCGGTAAATACTACGATAAAATCAGCATTTTTTTCCGTTTTTAAGAATCCCCATAATGACCATTTCGATTGGGTCGGGTGAAGCTAGTTTTGTCTGGGTTTCCGCCAATCTCTCCCACATTAAGCCAGCCTTAAACCCGATGAAAGCCAGGAGTTTCTCCTTTCTCGTGAGGGGCTTGTCGCTTTTAATGCCTAACCTGTCAAGGATGGTCTCAATCCCTTCATTGACAAAATCAGACTGATTCTTGACTGACTCTCTGCGGATAACCTCAAGGAGGGTCTCCGCTATATTGCTGGAGTCTTTCAGCTCCTTGGATACGATTCCGTTGTAATAGTTGTCCGATTTGGGGTCCCGGGAATTAAAACTGTTTGATTGAGTTTATGTTCCAGGAGCTGGAATTTCATATGCCCCGTGTCCAAACCAGTTCCTACCATATTTACGAACGGGATTCGGCTGGTGATGAAGCCCTCCGTCTCGGATCCGAGACGGAGGTCCTGTACCTATTAATATGTACGTGCTCGTCTGTGATTGTTGGTCCTCCCAAAAACCCTCTCCATTTGTGATTTAGGAGGGTGTTTGGGGGAACCTTTCCCCCGTGACCCTTATAGATCTATGTAAATTTGATTGGGTTCCTAAAACACTCCTATTTCTATTCAGTATAAAGGAATCTGACTGTATCGTTCTGAGTGATCTGGTTCTGAGCTTGCCAAGCCTCGTCATATGCCTGTCCGTCGTCTGTAGAGTTTGTCGTATACTCCTGTGGTGCAATCCATTCGAGCATTCTTCGGATCCTTTTGTCTGTACCACAAATACGGGGATTCTGCTGCAAATACTACGATAAAATGCTGGAAAATAGGGCCCCGGAACAATGAAATTTTTATTGTTCCGGCCCCTAAGTGATTGATATTCAATTGATTAGGTCCCCAATTCTCCTCTCGAGAAACAA
>ERZ1673696.650-NODE-650-length-35459-cov-4.319032_pt1 | contig 35459 bp, 28 predicted proteins | sample MGYA00580226_ERZ1673696 | MGnify/ENA primary metagenome ERZ1673696 (study PRJEB41218, sample SAMN15661743) | gut metagenome | host: Homo sapiens | place: Canada: London | collected 2015-08-20/2019-03-30 | study: EMG produced TPA metagenomics assembly of... | reverse complement strand
AGCAGTGTAACTCAAAGCGGACAAATGCATGGAAACTGGGGTGGCAAAGAAAACTTAGTAGATGGTGACAGGAAAAACCTTAGCAGCGGCAGCGAAAAACAGCACCAGGGTTGGAGTTCTCCTGGGGGGGAAAATGAAGCATGGGTCCAAATAGATTTAGGCGGAGAATACAACATAAATACTGTAGATTTGTATCCAACCGGAAATGTTGAAACAAAAAAATATTATAATTGCGATTGGTTCCCGCTTTCTTATAATGTACAAACATCACTTGATGGAGATACTTGGGAAACGGTTGACGTTAAGCAAGATGTTCCGATTCCGGTTGCAGATGAAGACCATAATGCACCGGTACAGCGAAGCATGTTTGAAACGGTAAAAGCAAGATATATTAAAGTAGAGGTTACCGATGTAAGACCGGCAAATTATGAATGGTGGGATGTCGGACATATTGGAACACCAACTTTTTATGCAGCACAGCTTGCAGAAATTGAGGTGTATAATAATGTAGATGCAAATTTACGTTTGATGATTGAAGAAGCCGAAAAGAAGGATAGCAAAAATTATTCCGAGCAAGCTTGGAATGAATTTAGCGCAGTGCTGCAGAGGCTTAAAAATAAGGAATATACAGATAATACGGATGTAGAACAAGCCGTGAATGAGCTGGCAGCGGCAATCGAAAAGCTTGAAGAGCATTTGGTGGGAAATATAGCGCTTGGAAAGAATGTGTTGGCCTCCCAAAGCGCTGGAGGAAGCGCTTGGGATGATCCGCAAAAGCTTACTGATGGCGACAGAAAAAACCTTAACGGTACACAGCATACGGGGTGGTCATCTTCATACGGCGACAATAATGCCTATGTGCAAATTGATTTAAGTAGAGAATATACAGTAAATACGGTAGATATTTATCCTACCGGCCTTGATGAGGAACATAATAAAAAATGCGATTGGTTCCCGCTTTCCTATAAAATACAGACGTCGCTTGACGGAAATGATTGGAAAATTGTAGATATAAAACAAAATATCCCATTGCCGATTGCGGATGAGCATAACAATGCGCCAGTACAGAGAAGCATTTTTGAAGCACAAAGGGCACGATATATCAGAGTACAAGTTACTGAATTACGGCCTGAAGCCAAGCCGTGGTGGGCATCTGAGGATTTGACAGTTTTGGAACAGTATGCGCAGTTTGCAGAAATTGAAATATATAATATGGAACATAATCTTTCCTATGTGTCAAATGGAGATGGTACACATACAATCAAGTGTTCCCATTGTAATTATACTGGCATATCAAACTGTTTTGGAGGAAAGGCAACCGATGTTTCAAAGGCTGTTTGCGATAAATGCAATGGAGAATACGGTGAGCTTGCACGTAAAGCCAAAGTAGAAAATATTGAACACGGTGGTGTTTATTATGGTGATAAGGCTTTTAAAATTACGGATATGAGCTTGGTTAGAAGCGTAATAATTGATGATATTTTAGTTTCTTCTCAAAATGAAGAATACACTGTAACCGCGGATAACGGTGCACATAAAATAAAAATTATAGATTGGGAGGACAATATCGAAGAATATGTTATAACAGTATATAAGATTTATACAGTTACTTTTGTTGCAGATGGCAAAGTTATCAAAACTGAGCAGGTTGGATACGGAAAAGATGCCATGCTTCCAGAAATACCGGAAAAACCTGATTACAATAAAACAGTGCCTATTTGGGATAAGGATGGAAAAAATATTATCGAGGATACGATAATAACTGCAATATATACGCCAAACGTTACCGATGCGGACAGTGTTGAGAGTGGGGATAGCAGTATTTTTCTTTGGGCGGCATTGCTGCTTATCAGTATTTCTTTTGTAACAGTAGTATTGAAACTTCGTAAAATGCGACAAGAATAATTATAGGGGGTAACAGCCGGACTTTTATAAAACAGCACTTGTTTTTGAACAGATCCATAAGATAACAGACAAAAGCCCCTTGATGTAGGGAAACAGGAGTAACTACATTAGGGGGCATTATTATGCTCCCAACTGAAATTCGTAGCCTCAGAAAATGGTGACAGATAGGACAGCAACTCTACAAGTATGAGAATTTGCTCAACAGAGAGTTTTACGCAGACAGACTAAACAGAAAAGAGGGAGAAACAAGCAGTCCAGAGTTGCAGCTCCACAGCGACCAGGGCTTTTAATACACTTCACAGACATATTTCAAGCTAACACAATCTTGTAAAATAACGCTATCAATGTAAAGAAAAAGGGAAAATATATGACAATGCAATGGTAGAAAATTTCTTTTCCATTCTGAAAACAGAGTGCATATACAGGCATAAGCCAGAGACATTTCAAGAACCAAACGAAATGATTGACAGATACATTCAATTTTACAACAAAGAGCGTATATAGTTAAAAACTGGAGTGGCATCACTAACGCTGCATCACTCTGCTTAAAACTTCATATTCCTACGCTGGGGATTTTTTATGTTGTCCGCATAATCTGGGGATCTACATTCTACCGCTTTTTTTACGAAAACCGGCGGTTTGATGTAAAGAATATTTATAAAGCAGAAAAAATTGTTTTTTCATTCAGTTTGTAGAATGTAAGCAACTTAGCTTTGACATAGAATCAGGAAATTTTCAGATCTGCTTGGCTTTTTCTATAACTGCTAAGTAAGCAGCATCCTTGCTGGACGCGAGGATTCTCAGCATATCTGCAAAGGAAAAAAATCCCACAGCTGCAACCTCTTCTTTTTGCAGAACGCAGTCGTCACAAGAAAAATTTAGTTCTAATAAAAAAATATCTAAAAGAATAGAATCATGATAAATGCCGTGATAAAGCAAATGCAGATCCGAAGCAGCGGCGTACAGTCCTAATTCTTCTTTTACTTCTCGGATAGCGGCGGTTTGCCCGTCCTCTCCATGCTGGACTCGACCGCAGGTAGCATCCCACATACCGGGATAGTATTTTTTTGTTAAAGCGCGCTGCTGTAACAAATATTTTCCATTTTTGTTGCGCAGAATGATATGGACGATGTAGCCGTATTCTCCTTTTGATAGTTGTATTCCTTCATGAAAGCATTTGCCTGTGCGGTTCATATTTTTATCATAGATGTCCCAAAGTTCCATAAAAAAACTCCTCGTTATGATCGTGGATTTTGATGTATTCCTGCAGATCCCCTGACGGTGCTTTATACTGACGATAATAGGCTGCAAATCCGCTGGAGGCAAAGCCTGCCGCCACGCTGTTTTATAAAAACATATTCTGGCGGGAGCCGATAACGCATTTTTTTAAGGTATAGTTCCATATACGGATTCCTATTTCTTTTTTGAAACAACGGCACAGATATGCTCTATAGTTAAGAGTTGCGGCTAAATTACAGATAGCAGATGCGCGTTCTGACGAAGAAACGCTTTTTAAAATATTCTGCAGGGCGTTTTTTACAAAGTCTCTTTCTTTGGGTCCCATAGTTTTTGCAGAGACACTTGTTTTTTTATTCTAATATACCTTTTACTTTTTTCTTGCGTTCCAATGCCCGTTGGTTGCGGTTGGCAAAGGCTTTGGAACGGGCTTTCAGCAGGGCTGCCCGTCCCTGCACGCTTCGGGTATAAATTAAATCATATTTTCCTATGTGGGGTTCCAGCGCCTTTTGAAATAAAACAGCGTCGTCCTTTGTTTTGGCGAATAAGGAGGGAACACAATAGTAGCTTGCTAAAGTAAGGTTTCCTTTTTTAGAATGGAGCAGATAGCGTTGATTGTCAACCGGCAGCAGAAGTTCTTCCATACAACAGGCAAACACATTTTTTTCTCGAGCTGTTCCGCCGGTCAGCCATATACCGTAAAAAATTCCCTGAATATTGTCAGCTTCTACCCGGCAGGCGGATGTAATCTGACCTATACGTATTAGGGCGGTTAAAACCCCTTGTCCCATTTGCTTTAAGCGTTTTAACGGACTGCGGTGCTTCAGCAGCGTTACACCGATCCACAGAAGCAGGAGCGTAAAGCAAACGGAAAGGAGTGCGAACAGTGTTTTCATACCGGATCCTAAAAAGAGGAGAGCTGCGGTGATTTCGCCTGCCAGCAAAAGTGCTATGTAGAATATGGCATGAAAGAAAAGTGCGCCGCTCTGCAGCGGTTCTCTGTTCATTGTACATTCCTCTGTGGTTTCCATTTGTTCATATAGGAAAACGGCGTTATGCCACTGTTCAAAAAGCTTTTTACGTTCCCCGGACCTTTGCAGCATTTCTTTGTTGATTTCCTTAATATGGGCAGGAGAATAGGGCGGGCAGATGATATTCAATCGCTCTATTCCGTTTTCGATGGAAGTACCATCATAGCTGACACCGAAAAAACCCTCCATCCGGCGTTTGAGCATAGCGTAGTCTTCGGAAAGTTCGGCATCGGGAATACCAAGCATCTTTTTTTCTCTTTGTTCGGCTTTGTGAGAAAGACAAATTAGGTGCCAGATATTGCTGGTTTTTTCGGGATTTCCTGGCATTGTTCGGATTGCGCGGCCGCGCATTTGGTTGCTTAGAACAAACGACCCCACAAAGCTGGCTAAAATCAGGGAATTGATACAGGGGGAATCCCAGCCTTCGCCTAAAAGAGATTTGGTTCCGATCAATACTTGAATAAGCCCCTGTTCTAATAGCTTAGTAACAAGCTGCGCATATAAATGAATTTTTCCCTGGATTTCAAGCTCACTGTATCCCAGTGAATTTCCCTGTGCATCGTACAGCGGTTTTAAACGCAGCGGTTCATAGCATCCTGCTGCTTTTGCTGCTTCTTCCAACCCTTTGAGAGAGGTTTCAGGAAGGAGAATCAGGCTGCCGCAGAGCACCCCGAGCCGCCAGGTACAGTTTTGCCTTCTAAGCAATTCAAAAATCGGCAGTACGCCGATGCTGTTCGGTTGCTGCGATAGATCTCCTAACATCTGCAGTTGTTCCCTGCGGATATAATCGGTAAGGATCAGCATTCGGAGAGAATCTTTCATATTTGTAAATTCTGCATGCGCAATGGTTTGAATGCTTTTTAGTTTGCCGACGCTGTTGATCAGGGTTTTTTCTATTTTACGATTTACTAAAAAACTCACTTGCTTTTTTTCAAGGAGACCATGAGCTTTTAAGTCTTTAATCCAGCGTTTCCGCAAAGCGTCTTCGCAGCGATAGTTGCTGATATCTTCATATAAAAAGCCTTGCAGGAGCAATTCCATCCACTTTACTGACATAGCAGGCAATTTTTTTATTTGAAGCAGACGAAGCCATTTTGGGGAGAAAGCGATTTTTTTTGCCTGGCAAAAAATTAAAAGTGCGGCCAAATAACTGGGTTTTTCCAGCATGGAATCTGCAAAAAGATCGGCATTTTGCAGCGCTGCATGTGTTTGTATCGCATCGGTGAAAGCAGCATCTTCCATAAAACGAAGGTACATTGTTTCAGCCTGCTGGCGAAAGGCCTGGACCATTGCTTCTTCTTCTTTCGAGGGATAATTGAAATAAACATAGTCTTGATGCGGACATAGGCTTCCTTCCTTTACTAACTCCGGTACAGAAATTTCTTCATCCACCGGACCGCACATATTACAATAACGTTCCCATTGCGCGGGAGCCGCATCATAAGGAGGGGTTGCTGTAAGCGAAATTACGATGCAATCGGTCATTTCCTGCATAAAACTTTCCAGAGCTTTCCACCATTCATTTTTTAAATGATGACATTCATCTAAGCAAATAACCTGGATTCCTGCTCTTTTTACTGTTTGCAGCAGTTGGAATTCAGAAAAATCCACTTCTTCGGTATAGAAGGAGTCCTCTTCTTCTTCGGTTCCCTGGTATTGCGTCATTCCGCAAAAGAGTGTTTGGTAGGTGATAGAGGTAATCAGCTTTGGATGGCGGATATCATTGGAAAGATATGCTTGAGGTGCGAGACCGTCTATAAGAAATGCCGATTCAATACGTTCCAGCCACTGCTGGCGAATTACGATTCTGGGAGAGAGAATCAGGCATGGTTTTCCGGTACGACGGATCAGTTCAATTCCCAGCGTGGTCTTTCCTGCACCGGGTGCGGCGACAATATGGATTTTTTTATCTTTTAAATAAGTTTCGGAGGCATTCAGAACTCGCGCCTGATATTTGCGCCAGGTACCTCGGAATGCAAGTACAGAATCATATAAATTCATCAATCAGACCTCATATAATATTCAGATATATTCTTTGTATAAAAATGTATCGGGTAATTTTTAGCGCACTGTGCTGTTGATTTTTGTATACTGCTTATTTCCTGATCATTTGCTTTTCAAATTTTTGAGTTACGTTTTTTTACGTGACAGCAGTGTTACGCTTTCGACTGTGTTTTCGAAATTCGGAATAAACATATCGGCTTCGTTCCCTTGATAATACACAGGAAAACGAAATTGTATGCTCTTTAATATCTGGCCGTTTTCCAACGGTTCGGGATATATCTCGATTTTCTTTATAAAACTGTGAAGAAATTCTTTCTTCTCAAATTCGGTAAATTCATTATATATTATATCAAATAACTCTAAAAATTCAAATATTCGTTTCTGAGAGATTTTTTGTTCCTTTATAGCCTTGATTTGTGTTTGTACAGTTTCAAGATTTTCGGTTGCCTCTGCAATCTCATCATATAATGAATTTATACGATTTTGCATATCACAAAATTTTTGCTCATAATGCCTGTCGGAACAGTCGAGCCTGTCAATTTGAAAGCCGAGTCGTTTCTTTGCGGCATTAAGCTGTCTTATCTGTGTCATTAAATATGCTTCTTCTTTTTCATACTTAGATAAATCCACGCTTGCATCTAATTTTTCTTTTATTGCAGAATCAAACTTTGAGTTTTTAACGATATTCCTTATTACTTCCACAACCGCTTCATTTATCTTTTCCTGATGAATTTGCTTTTTGAAAGTACATTTATGTCCGTCATATTCCAGTCTGTGTTTGCAGGCGTAATACCAATAATCTCTGTAAAAACTTCCGTCTTTTTTGCGCTTGCGGTTGACACTGCCATACAACCCGGCACCGCATATCGGACATTTAATTATTCCGGACAATAAATGCTGATGTTCTGTGCTGTATATTTTTTCGTTCTTTATACCTGTCTTTTTTCTCTTATCCTGAGCTAAAAGCCAATCTTCTTCGCTGATAATCGCATCATGAATACCGTCATAAATAGGATATTCTTCTTGCTTTACCACATGATATTCATTACGGCTGCCTTGAATTTTTTCCGTTTTTCTTCGCCCGAAAGCAATTTTTCCGCAATAAATAGGGTTGTCCAACACGAGCTTCACAAAATGTGCTGTGAACGCATCCAATGTTCCGTTTTGGCGTTTCTTTTTGATATAGCCTTGGCGATTCAGATATTTTGCAACAGTGCCGGCACCCATTGTGGTATGAATGAATTTATCGTAGATAATGCGAATAATTTCTGCCTCGTCTTCGGCTATTTTTAACTCGCCGTCAACAAGTTCATAACCGTATGGGGCAAATCCACCGTTCCATTTGCCTTCACGAGCCTTCTGCTTTCTGCCTTCCATTGTTTGAACAAGAATATTTTCTCGTTCAATTTCCGCCACAGCCGACAGCACTGAAATCATAAGTTTGCCGCTGTCCTTTGAACTGTCAATACCGTCCTCAACGCAGATAAGATTAACCCCGTAATCCTGCATCAGTTGTAAAGAATTAAGAACATCGGCTGCGTTTCTGCCAAATCGAGACAATTTGAACACCAGCACATATTCTACATTGTCTTTTCCTTCGGATATGTCGTTAAGCATAGTTTGAAATTCGGGTCTGCCTTCAATGTTTTTACCGGACTTACCTTCATCGGAATATTCTCCGGCAATCTTTAAGTCCTGAAATCCAGCATACCTTCTTAACTTTTCTCTCTGTGCATCAAGGCTGAAACCGTCGACCTGCATAGAGGTTGATACACGGGTGTATATATAGCAATTTTTCCTTTTCATACGATAGCTCCTTTCTGATTTGCTTACATTATATTGCTGTATAAATAAATACTCCAATGTACGGCAGAAGGGGGGCTAAGCCCCTTTCTGCGAACTGTTACGATTTTTGCATTGGCGGTTTGGAAATTGTCTCAAAACATCTTCCGTTGTTACCAAACGATATTTATCCCCATATTTTAAGTACAGCTTTGCCATTAGGTCTAAAAACCTATCGTATTCGGCTTGCCCGGTTTTATCGCTTTTTAGTGTCATCATCTTGCTTCACCTCTGTTTCTTTCTCTCTGTCTCTGCCATTTTTCAAGCAGTGTTATGATTGTTTTTTGCATATCAAGGCTTGTATAGCTTTTGGGGAAATATTTGCGGATATCTTCGGTTTTGAATTTGACCTGTTCTTTCTGATTTGGCTTTTCTTCACTTAACACGGCAAATATCGTGTCTATGGACAATCCGCCTTGCTCGCTGTATTTTCGCAGTCGCTGTGCCTGTGAAAGCGACGGTGTGGCGTCTGTGTATTCAATTTCTTCCGCTAACATTCTCTGCTCATTATCGGGCAGATACGAAAGCTCAACAGCCGGAGTAAAGGCTATCCTTTCTTCGTCAACGAGTTTTAACAGTTCGGGGATAAGGTGAGTCAAGCGAATATATCTTTGGACTTGTCTGCCGCTTTCATTGTCCGAAATGTTATCTCTCGACTTGTGGACAACTTGTCCATAAGTTTTCCCCTGATGTTTCAACGCTTCTAATTTCATCTTGTAGGCAAAGGCTTTTTCGCTTGGCAGTAAATGTTCTCTCTGTAAATTGGAGTCCACCATTGCTATTACCGCTTCGTCCTTTGTCATTTCTCTGACTATTGCCGGAACGGTTTGTATCCCCAATTCCTTGCATGCCTCAACTCTCCTGTGACCGCTGATAATCTCGTAAGTACCTGCGGAAAAAGAGCGAACGATTATCGGCTGGAACAAACCGTTTTCTTTTACACTTTCTTTCAGCTCTTCGTTTTCAATTCCGTTTCTTTTCTTAAACGGATGATTTTCAAAGGGGATAAGTAAATCTATGTTGATGTTCTTTATGGTTTCATGCATTTCAAATTCTCCTTAATCCAATATTTCTATTTTTTTCAGTGAGATGCCTTTGCCGTTTCTCTCATAAATCAATCTCAAATTCGTACCGTTATCTATCTCATGAAAGCCGAGATAACTTTGCCACCAAAACACAGGCGTGATTATCTTTCTTCCGTCACTTAACTGAAAGAAAAGACGCATCATATTTTTGCTTGCTTCTGCTCTCATTATCAGTTTTGCGAAGTATTCGCCCTCTTTGTCTATGAAGTGATAATCGGTAGTGATAATATGTTCCTCTCTCATTTCATCTCTTGTATATACTTTATTTGCTATCATATTTAAGTCCTTTCTTTTACGGCAGGTAAGAAATATATATTTATTTATATATTTATGCGGTTACCTGCCGGTTGAATTGTTTTGAACGGCGAGTGGAAACGATAATTGCAGCAGCCGTTTTTCTGTATCGAAAAGGTGCTGAAATTATCAAAAATTTTCTATGTATGCCATTTTATTTTGAAACGAATATCTGTTATCCACTTATCCCGAATCGCTGAAATCGTTGCTGTTTGGTGTCGATTTGATATTTCTTTTAGAGCAATACAGAGGACAACACACAACGATTACTCTAAAACTTTGTTTACAGTCATTCCGACATTTGCGGCACAAATCGTTGTATGTTCTTCTGCCTGTTTTGGGGCTTAAGAAAAAAGCCCATTCCTGTTTTAATTTCTTTGATAATCTTGCCATAGAAAAAACTCCTTTCACTCATTTGGACAAAGGGTGCCGAAATGCACACCCAAAATCGCCCGATTTCAAAAAATTTTTAATACCCCTTACTTGTTTGACCGGAAAGCGAAAAAATGGGGATATTTTTGAAAAGAAAATTAAAAATCCTTTCACTTGTTTGAAATGGGAAACGATTCTTGGGGGGTGTTTTTGAAAAAATTTTTTGAAAAACAAAAAAACTCCTCTCAGTTCATCGAACCGAGAGGAGAAAGTGGGTGGAGAGTTATAAAATTGTAAAGTATCGTTCAGAAACAGAAGCGTTACAAATCAACTTCCCGAATTTGAAAATGTGTTGGTTTTTGGAAACAAAACAGCAAAATTTGGTTTAATCCATTTTGTTTCACTATTGTGCTTTTTGTCTGCAAATTTTTAGGACTGTAAATACAAAATATTGGTGTTTGCAAACTTATTGTATTGAAAATTACTCTTTTTAGTGGTATAATAATTAAATGAATACAAGGAGGCAGGCTATGAGAGTCAGTTATGATAAACTTTGGAAAATTCTGATTGATAAAAAGATGAAGAAATACCAGTTAAGAGAAAAAGCCCACATCAGCAGTAACTCTGTGGCTAAACTCAGTAAAGATGAAATTGTCAGTATGGAAGTTCTGATGAAAATATGCGAGACACTTGAATGTGACATAGGTGATATATGCGGCTTTTATAACGACAGCGAGGAAAAAACCGATGCATAAAACAAAAGAGCAAATCACATACAATATGCAACAGGTTAAATCCAAAGATACAAAAATTGAGGTAATGTTAAGAAAAGAACTTTGGTCAAGGGGCTTGCGCTATCAGAAGAATTGCAAGAAGGTGTTTGGAACGCCCGATATTGTTTTTATCGGTAAAAAAGTTGCGGTCTTTTGTGACAGCGAGTTTTGGCACGGTTACGATTGGAACAACAAGAAAAATGAATTCAAATCAAATCAAGAATTTTGGATTCCCAAAATCGAAAGAAATATCGCCAGAGATAACGAGGTTAATGAAACACTCAAAAATTCAGGCTGGACGGTGTTGAGATTTTGGGGTAATGACATCAAAAAGAACTTACAGGCGTGTGCCGATGAAATTGAAAGGACGGTAAAAAGTAATAATGGCTAAATATAAATCTATTGATTTATTTGCGGGAATCGGCGGCATTCGCCTTGGATTTGACAGAGCATTCGGGGATGAAATCAGTACTGTTTTTGTAAGTGAATGGGATGAATATGCACAGAAAACATACAAAGCCAATTTTTACGATAACTTTGAGATTGCCGGAGATATAACAAAAATAAATGAAAAAGATATACCGCAATTCGATATCTGTCTTGCTGGATTTCCCTGCCAAGCATTCAGTCTTGCGGGAAAAAGACAAGGTTTTGACGACAATTACAAAGGACTTTGCAGAGGTACTTTGTTTATGGATGTTGCAAGAATCTGCGAGTATCATAAACCGAGAGTGATTTTTTGTGAAAATGTTAAAGGGCTTAAAATTCACGACAGGGGCAGAACATTTGAAATAATCAGAAAAACATTTGAAGATTTGGGATATAAAGTATTCAGTGAAGTTTTGAACAGTAAGGACTTCGGTGTTCCTCAAAACAGAGAAAGAATATATATTGTTGCTTTCAGAAACGATATAGCACCGGAAGAATTTGAATTTCCAAAGGCAACCGACGATACAAAACGAATTAAAGATATTGTTGAGGAAAAACCGGTACCCGCAAAATACTATTTGAGTGATGTTTATGTGGAAACCTTACGAAGACATAAAGCTCGTCACGAAGCGAAGGGAAACGGTTTCGGATATGAAATCCGAGAGTGGGACGGTATAGCAGGTGCAATAGTATGCGGTGGAATGGGCAGAGAGCGAAATCTGCTTATAGATAAGCGTCAAAAGGATTTAACGCCTACAACGCATATTAAAGGTGAAATAAATAAAGAGGGTATCCGAAAAATGACTCCGCGTGAGTGGGCTCGTCTACAAGGATTTCCCGATACATTCAATCTTCCGCTTGCGGATGTTCATCTGTATAAACAATTCGGAAACAGCGTTACGGTAAATGTTATTGAAGCCATTGCAAAGCAAATTAAGGAGGTACTTGAAAATGTGGGAGTTTAATTACGGCGAATGGACAGAGGCATATGTCTTTCTGCGATTGTTAGGAAACGGACGAATATATGCTGCTGACAGAAATTTTGAGCAAGACGAAAATGTCTATATTGACATTTTAAATATTATTCGTTACGAAAAAGAACATATTTTAGAGTTCCAAAGAGAGTTAGAATCAGTGGCTGCCAAAGATAACGGGATTGTTTATAAAGTGTTGCCATATGATGAACTTATTGATAAAGCTGATTATTTATATGATGCTATAAAGAATGTGACTTCCGGGAATAGAAAGTTTAATGTACCCGAGATAGAAAGATATTTATCAGAATTAAAGTTTTCACAACCTAAAGTTCCTAAGCTCCCGAGAGAAATTGAAAATGAATATGGAAAGAAAACCGATATAATAATCACGATGCAAGATTCGACAGACCGTGCGGTATCAACAATCGGGTTTTCAATAAAATCGCATTTAGGAAGTGCTTCTTCCTTGTTTAATTCTTCAATGGCCTCAAACTTCTTGTATGAAATAGTCGGTTGCGATGATGCGGAAATGTACAAAATAAACGGCAATTATATTTCATCGGAAATAGGAATGTTCAAATACATAAAAAACAATCCTAATTTGACTTTAGAGTTTAAAGGTACTTCTGAAAAATTCAATGAAAATTTAGATTTTATTGAATTAAAGATGCCGGAAATATTAAGTTGTGCAATTTTAACTCAGATAGGTTATTACGACCGAGCTGCCTCCAGTAAAACAAAAGATATTATTGAAAAGGTAGTGAAAAGAAACCCTGTTGGTGTAAGGCGACCTGAAATATGGTATGAAGCAAAAATGAAGGACTTTTTATATGCAACATTTTCGGGACTAACCGCGTCGGAATCGTGGGACGGAAGGAGAAAACTTTCCGGCGGTTATATTGATGTCGGGACGAATGGCGAAATGCTCTACTATAGAGCCGTTTCTGACGATGTCTTTAATACATTTTTGTATGAACACACATTTTTTGACAGACCGAGTCGAGGTGTAAATAAAGACAAGGCCAAGGTTATTGCCAAAGCATTCCTTGAAGGACGAGAAGTTACAGATGAAGAAATACTTGATGCGACAACAAAAAATGGTCAACCAAAGCCCAAAAAAGGCGATTGGGGTTATGTTTTTAAGCGTGATGACGGAAAGTATTATATTACAATAAATTTTCAAATCAGATTTATATAAATGATATGAGTAAATTAAAAATCGGTAGTTTATTTGCAGGCATCGGCGGAATAGATTTAGCATTTGCACAAGCGGGATTTGAAATTGTTTGGGCAAATGAATTTGACAAAGATGCTTGTAAAACTTACAGACATAATTTCCCTGATACCTTGTTATCCGAATGTGATATAAGAAAAGTTAATGCAAAAGATATTCCCGATTTTGATATTCTTGCCGCAGGATTTCCTTGTCAGTCGTTTTCTATTTGCGGAAACAAAAAAGGCTTTGCAGATGAGCGTGGCAATCTGTTCTTTGAAATAATGAGATTTGCGGACGAAAAGAAACCAGAAGTAATTTTTCTTGAGAATGTTGCAAACCTTACGGAACACGACAACGGCAAAACTTTTAATCGTATTCACAATGAGTTGTCGGAAAGAAATTACTATATAAGATATATCATTGCAGACGCTTGCAACTACGGAATACCGCAACACAGAACGAGAACATATATCGTCGCTTTTAAGGATTTTGATATGTGTAACAAATTTCAATTTCCGAAAGAACAACCGTTCAAAAAGCACATATTTGATATTATTGACCGAAGTGTGAAAGCAGACGATAGTTTTTATCTCAGTGAAAAATCCATACAATATCAAAAGATGAAAGCTGCTATAACAGACGAAAATCAAATATACAGATTTTCCGATTACGGCATTCAAAAAAGTAAGGACGGAATATCTTTTACGCTTAAAGCAAATATGGGAACGTGGTACAACCGTGTGCCTGTTATCAAAGACAACTTCGGGATAAGAACAATAACACCGAAAGAGTGCCTTGCTTTGCAGGGATTTCCGGCAACTTTCGATTTTCCGGATATACCGATAAAGAGTATGTATAAACAATCTGGAAATACAGTAGTGGTGCCGATAATTAAGCAACTTTCAAAAGAAATAATAAGGATTATAATATGACAGATTACATTAAAAAAGGAGATGATATTTTATGCATGGTGGAGTTGTTTTTATCGCTGGTGTGTATGGTGTCGGAAAGAGTACATTATGTAACATGCTTAGTAATTCTTTGCATATTCCTGCTTTTTCCTCTGGAGATTTAATTAGTGAAAAGAACGGAGAAAAGTACGGAGCAAATAAAACCGTTAAAGATAAAGAGTACAATCAACGATTATTAGTTTCCGCAGTTGAAGAAAAATTAATAGAGTCTCCCGAAATGATATTGGCAGGTCATTTTTGTATCTTCGGTTCGGTTAATGAAGTTGAGACTTTGCCTGAATTTGTATATAAAGAATTACCTCTGTCGAGAATCATTTTGTTAGAGGCTGATGCTGCTGTAATTATTGATAATCTCCAAAACCGTGATAATAAAAATTATTCTCTCAAAGATATAAAGGAATTATTAGATGCTGAAAATCTACAAGCTAAAAAAATAGCGACAGAATTGAATATTCCTTTAATTACGCACAAAATGAATTTTGACGAATCGGATTTTGAGCAAATAATATCTGTCATAAAAGGAAGTGATACATAAATGAGAGCACTGCTTGATACAAATATTGTCATTCACCGTGAAAATGTAAAGGCTACAAATCTATCTATAGGTCAGTTGTTCCATTGGTTAGATGTTTTACATTATGAAAAAATAATCCATCCTTATACTGTTAATGAATTAAGAAAATATTCCAGCGAACAAATTCAAATGTTATATGATGCTAAATTGGCAGCATATACACAGATGAAGAGTGTTGCAATACAAACTCCGGATTTCGTAAAACTGTTGGATGATACCCCAAAAACAGATAACGATATAATAGACAATCAATTATTGTTTGAATTATATTGCGGCAGAGCCGACATTATTATAACCGAAGACCGTAAAATGCGTATAAAAGCCGAAAAACTCGGCATTGCAGATAAAGTATTCACGATAAATGCTTTCATCACAAAAGCTACAGCGGAAAATCCTGACTTAATTGAGTATAAGTTTTTATCCGTTAGAAAAGAAATCTTCGGAAAAATAGATGTGAAGAATGCCTTTTTTGATACATTTAGAGAGGCCTATCCCGGATTTGAAAGGTGGTTTTCAAAAAAATGTGATGAAGAAGCTTATGTTTGCCGTAATGACCGAGGAGAAATTCTGGGCTTTCTATATTTAAAAACCGAGGACGAAAATGAAAATTACAATGATATAATCCCGGCATTCAAACCCATGCGCCGACTCAAAGTCGGTACATTTAAGGTTGAAGCATCAGGGTTCAGACTTGGTGAAAGATTTATCAAAATAATTTTTGACAATGCCATTGAACGTCATTTGCAAGAAATTTATGTAACACTCTTTATGGATCGCCCCGAATTAAAAGCACTATATGATTTATTGGTAAGATGGGGATTTTACGAATACGGAGTTAAACAAACAAATGGTAAAGAAGAAGTTGTTCTCGTGAAAAGGTTAGGAATTTATAATAACACTTTAACTCCTAAACAAAATTTTCCTAATTTAGAATATTCACATCAGAAGTTTTTCTTGCCAATTGAGGCAAAATACCACACTCCACTTTTACCGGATTCACAATTAAAAACAGAAAATGAGGTGGATTTTCTTGGCGAACAGCCGCAAAAATATGCACTTCAAAAAGTATATATATCATTTTCCTACAAAAGAAATATGAAACCGGGAGATTTTCTTGTGTTATACAGAAAAGGCACTACTCCCGGGAGAAAAGGATATGAATCCGTTATCAGTACAATCGGCATAATTGACGAGATTTCATATGATTTTAAAAGCAAGGAAGAATTTTTGAAATATTGTGAAAATAGGACTGTTTTTACTTCAGATGAACTCGAAAATTTTTGGCGCACAAAAAAGAATTCTTTACTAGTCATCAAGTTTATTTATGTAAAAAGTCTTTGCAAGAGATTAAATTTGTTACACTTATGGAATAGCGGTATAGTTGCTCAAAACAACGGACCTCGTCCTTTTGATTTGATATCAGACAGTGATTTCAATTCAATATTAAATGATTCAAATACCGAAATTTATGTTGTGAGGTAGTTGTAAATGAGTACAATTCTTTTATCAATTAAGCCTGAATATTCCAATCGAATATTCAACGGAACAAAAAAATATGAGTTTCGCAAGCATCTCGCAAAAAAAAATGTCGATAAAATAATCGTTTACTCCTCCAGCCCCGAACAACAAATTATAGGAGAAGTAACTGTTACTGAAACACTGTCTTTAAAGCCTTCTCCGTTATGGGAACTTACAAAAAAGGAGGCGGGCATTTCCAGAGTGAAATTCAGAGCATATTTTAAAGGGTGCAAAAATGCCTACGCATATAAACTTGGTGAATTCAAAAAATATGATACCCCTAAAACACTAATTGAATTTGGAATAAAGCAGCCACCTCAATCATTTGTATATATTGATGAGGACAGGTCTTAGGATGTCACCCTAACGAGGTATTTATGGAATGTATCCATAAATACACTGCTCGCTGAAAGCACGGGCGACAACACCGTTTTGGACAACCTGTCCATAAATGGTCTGCTCGCTAAGATTGCACACGACTTTTTTCTGTGGCAGTATTAACATTCAAAATAAATATCAAACAAAAATAAGCACGGACAACAGAGTGTTTCTGCAATCCGTGCTCAATTTTTTATGCGTATCCGATATAGAATTCATACTGTGTATCGGATATCTTTTCTGCCCATATCCACACAGAAGTAAAGCCTTCAACATTCTTGTATCTGTTCAATCTGCTTTCAATATCAGCACAGGTATTCTTACTACTTGCATTAGCGGATAAAGGATTGTCCCAACATTCGGTGGCTGTTTCATCAAGAATTAAACCAATACTTTGAGCATAATTCTGTGCGTAAGGAATCCAATAGTTGATATCGAATTCTTCAATTTGTTCAATTGCTGTTGTGACTTCCGAAACAGTATTTGTTGTGATTTCACGCACTGATTTTTCGTTTTTGGGCGGTTCTGTTTGCGTATGAGTATCTTGCTTTGGCTCGGTATTTGCTGTTGTTGTTTGAGAAAAAATCGGCTCATTTGGCACCTTTTCTGTACCGGTTTCAGCGGTAGTCGTCTGTGTTGTTTCTTCCGCAAAGGTACTTTTATCAACGGTTTCGTTTATGGCTTTCTCGGACAATTCTTCCGCTTGCGCTATGTCAAATACGGCATTACTCGATGAACTTTCAACAGCTTTTTGCCCGGCTCGCTATGGACAGTGCAACCAACCGTACTAAAAATGAGAGTCAATATCATTGTGAATATTACGGTTTTTCTCATACAAAAATCACCTCGCTATCCGCTATTTCCATTGCACGATTACGAATGTTATTCATCTTCTGTACCCATAGCATCGGGTTATCCACTTTCAGTTTTTCTGTAACATTTTCCTTTTCGGCAAGTGATTTGACAAGCTGTGAAAACATTGCTTCTGCTTGTTCCTCAATGTCGGCAAGATAAGGATACAGTCTTTCCGATGTTAACAAATTGTAGTATTTGATACGATGATGTTGTTTAAGATGTTGCCTATGACGATTAGCCCACACACCGATATACAATTCATTTTGCTCTTTCGTTCTAATGCAAGGCAAGCAATAATCGCCCTGTGTTACATAATTTAATTTGTGATTTTCAAGTTCTTTGCTCATAAGAAAACCTCCTTGTATTTGGTAACACCATTTTACAAGGAGGTCTTTATTTTGTCGAATGTGTGGATTAATCCGCAGTCCAACGTGCTTCAAAATTATCTTTATCCATACTTAATCCATTGTTTAAGTTTTCAAGGATTTGTTTGCCGTTCGGCATCATTTTGAGTGTTGTTAAATAATTGCGGATTGCACCTCTTATGCCTTTTAAAGAAGCTTTTGATTTAATCCAGTTTTGAGGAACGAACATCTTTCCGTTGTCCATTGCTTCTGCCGATGCATTTTCAATAGCCATATTTAAACAGTTACCAGCCATATCTATAACGTTATCTAATAGATTTTCAGAGGTAAGCTTTTTCAAAGCAACAGAAGGCGACGGAACGGAATCATTCATCTTGTTAATCTCACATAAAATAACAGAAATTGAATAAAGATGGTGATATGGGGCATAGGCTTTCATTGCTAAAAGCGTTTCATTTAATCCCATTGGGTTATCTTTATTCCACTTTTCATAAAGTTTATTAAACATCACATTCAAAGCCTGAACATTTTCCGGGGAGTATTCTCTGTGAAATAGTTGGTCAAAATATTTGTCGAATATTTTTGTTTCACTATATGAGATTGTAGGCCTTTGTGAATGCCAAGCAATAAGCTGTTTTCCTAAGTCCGTCAAATTAACAATGTGAGAAGTATTAAACTTGACCGAATCTACTTTTTCGCCACGTTTAGTAACAAAGTATCCGTCAGTATAGAATTGTTCATAAGCTTTTTTCAACGCAAGAACCGATTTATCATTACTACGAAGGTCTCTTGCTTTAACAGCGCTCTGACTGTTAGTTGAAGTGCTGATATTATCTGCTCTATCCGGATCGCTGATTTCATAAAATCTAAACATTACATAAGCGTCATCTGCCTTTTTCGCCGATTCACTGCAGCTAAACATTGTGTTAAGCGATTGACAACCGTTTACAACATTCAGCTCTTTCACCGATAATATTTTATCGTGAATTGTCATCTGCGAACAGATTGCCGTTATACCATTATGTAAGAAGAAAAAATCACTTGCATTCTTTTTTATAGTTTGAGCAATGCCTTTATTTACTTTATTGCTTGTACCTAATGATTGACGAACATTTTTACGAAACAAGCTCCCATCTTTAATTCCCGGAATTTTAATGCATTCTTTAAGAGGTAAAGCCACTATAACAGCTTTTGTATCTCCGATAGCAAGTTCCATATATTTTCCGTTTTCAAGCACAAATTCGTGATTAATATAGGGTCTGTTCTTATTTAATGCTTCATCATATTTAAATTTTAGAGTATCATTATCGATTACATTGAGGTTAGCTTGTAGCACTTCACTCTCAGCGAGTTCTCTTTGAAAAGCAGCGAGGTCTGCTTTTGCCGATTCTGTAAGTTCTGATGTAGTAATAAGTTCAAAGCAAATTTCGTAATCATCTTCAATAGCATTTGCCATTTCATTAATTTTAACTTGCAGTTTGTGGTTTGCTCCATCCTGTAGATGAATTAAATCTTTTACTTGAATCCAGGAAGAAAGTACTTCTCGTAAAGGTGCAGAATCCACAGAATCACCGCTATAAAACTTGCCCTGAATTATGTAAATAGTGGACGATTGATTATCGATATATACAGCGTCAATTTGCTTATCGCCAGCACCGTCGGTAATGCAGTCTTTTGTTTCATATGTATCGAGGTTATGTATGTTGCGAAGATACCAAGCAACAAATCTCTGTCCGTCATTTGGATAATTTTGTTGGTAGTATTCTTGGGATATTTCTGACAGGATTTTATTATACATAGTGATTACCTCCAAAATTATATCATCTTGAAATGCCTTAAAGCACTCATAATAGCTTCTTCTTTATCTTTTGTGCATTGTGGCTGTTTAACGTTTTCGGATTTCGGCTTGTTATAATTCTCTCGCTCAATAATCCCACACTTGGTTTTAACTTGTGCTATGTTGAGCGATGAAACTTTTAAGCCAAATCCTTCAAACACATAATCTTTGATTTCTTCATAAGTTGCCTTTGCTTCGGATGATGTTAAATCCAACTCGTCCATATCAACGGTAATGTCGATATATGTATCCGGCTTTTTTCTAACCAACTGAACAACCGTCTCGATGTGCTTGGTTTGACAGAACATATCCACAAAGGTAACGGGGGAAGCATGATAGCCGTATTCTGTAAGAATTTTGATATCTCTGGCTAATGTGGCAGGATTGCAGGAAACATAGATGATTTTTTGAATCGCTGCATCGGCAATGGTTTTTAGCAGTTCTTGCTCACAGCCTGCCCGCGGAGGATCTACCACTAAAATATCCGGGATTTGGTGTGCCTTTATGAGTTCCGGAAGAAGTTTTTCACAGGCGCCTACATAGAATTCTGCATTTGTAATACCGTTAAGCTCGGCGGATTCTTTTGCCGTTTCAATCGCTTCGGGAACGATTTCCACGCCGATTACTTTATGCGCCTTTTTTGCCAGCATCAGGCTCATAATGCCAATACCGCAGTAAGCATCAAAGACAGTTTCCTTCCCGGTAAGGGCGGCAAGTTCTGTTACATATGTATACAGCTTTTGTGCCTGTAAGGGATTGACTTGTAAAAAAGCCAGCGGCTTCAAACGAAAGCGTATAGCGCAAAGTTCGTCCTCAATAAAGCTGTTCCCCCAAAGTACGTGGCATTCCTTACCTAAAATGATGTTTCCTTTTTGGGTGTTGATATTTTGTATCAATGCTGTCATTTGGGGAAGTTCCTTATGCAGGATGTGGATAAAAAGCTCTGTTTTTATCAGATTGCCGTTTGTTACTAGGATTACCATCAGTCCGTATTTACCTGTACGCACAATACAATGCCGCAGCGTGCCGCTGTGCGTAACCTCGTTATAAACGGAATTGCCGGAAGCTTTGATTGCTTTTTTTACCGCAGGAATGATGAGATTGCAATTTTCCTGCTGCAACATACAACGTTCGATCGAAACAAGCGTATGGCTGTGCGGGGAGAAAAAACCGAGAACAGGTTCTCCGGCCTTGTCTGTTCCAACGGGAAACTGTGCTTTATTGCGGTAATTCCAGACAGAATCTGCCGGAATGACCTGGCCACAGGTCAGTGCAAGACCCGAAAGCTTTTGCAGGTTTTTCAGTGCGGAGGAACTTTTAAGGGAAAGCTGAGCAAGGTATTCCAAATGCTGAAAATCGCATCCGCCGCAGCGGTAAAAATAAGGACAGGGTGGAGAAACTCTGTCCTTGGAAGGAAGTAGTATCTGAAGAAGTTTTCCTACGGCATAATTTTTTGCTGTTTTGATGATCAGTGCTTTTATGGTTTCACCGGGAAGGGCATACGGAACAAAAATCACTTCTCCGTCCAACCGTCCTACACCGGCGCCGTCACTGTTCAGTGCATCAATTGTTATGGTGTATGTTTCGTTCTTTTTCATGGATGTTTTCTCCGTTTATATTTATCAGTATTATAAGGCATAGTGTGTTTTCGGTCAATAATTTATGCTATGTAAATATTTTGTGAAGAAAAATATTTTTGCTTGAAAATATTGAGAGAAACTGTATAATAGTACTCGTATAAAATAATGATGCAGAGGTAAGAAAAATGGAAAAAACATTAATCGGTGCTATTCGATGGGATGCTTGGGGAACGATTGATATCGGCCCGCAGGTGCGTGCGACGCTTTCACTGCAGCGGTTTCATTTCCGCCTTCCGTTTTATGCTGAAATTATAGGGAATGACAATGTTTTTATTCCGCCGTACAGTCAGGAGATTATCGATAAAGAAATCGCTTTGGCAAAAAACGCCGGTATTGATTATTGGGCGTTTTGCTGGTATAAGCATACTGTGGATGGCGGGTTAGATTCGGCACGGTTGCTGTACCAGACGAGCGAGCATAAAAATGACGTAAAATGGTGCCCGATTCTTTGTGTCGGCGGATTTGATTTTGATACGGATGGTCCGGTGCTGATTGAAGAGATGAAGCAGGAAAATTTCCAAAAGGTATGCGACGGCAGACCTTTGGTGTATATGTTCGGCGGTGATCGCAGGTTTGCGGATACACTGCGTAAGCTTTGTGCAGAGGGCGGCGTGAAGGATCCCTGTATTTATTATATGGGATGGGGAAATGTTTGGGAAACAGCCCGGCAAATTGGTGCTGACGGCGTCAGCTGCTATGCAAACGGCGCGGAGAACGGTGTATTGTATGCGGAACTTGCCAAAAGAGAGCGTAAGCGTTGGGATCATGACCGTGATGAGGGAAAAATGCCGGTGATTCCTACCGTTACTACGGGCTGGGATAAACGTCCGAGATATTTTCATCCGGTTACCTGGGAGTTTAAATCTACCAATTCCTATCCTGCAAACTATACATACCAGGCAACTGATTCCGAAATTGCGCAGCAGTTGGAGGCTGCCGTAAAGTGGTGCAAAAGAAATGTGGAAAATTCTCCGGCAAATTCTGTGATTATTTATGCTTGGAATGAAAATGACGAAGGCGGCTGGATCATGCCGACATTAAAAGAAATGGAAGATTACGGCCATCCTGTAAGACTGGATGCCATTAAAAAGATATTAAAAAAATGCAATAAATAAGAGGGAGGCTACCGCTATCAAAAAATTTATAAAATTTGTTGCGGCAGCAATGTCTTTGCTGTTTGCATTGATGATGGCAGGTTGTGCCGGATATGCTGATTTTGCAAGTGTACTTCCTCCACAAAAAAGCTATCCCGAAGCAGGGGAATATGAACAAACAACTGCAGTAAAAGGAACGCTGCAGATCAAAAAGTCTTTCCGAGGCAATTCTACCGGGGGTGTTTTATATCTCTTTGGGGATTTGGAGAGTTCCAATAGTTTTACTGTAGGCGAGCAGGGGTATGTCACATTTTATTATCAGAATCTGGAAATCACCTGGCCGGCGGAAATCATTGAAAGTCCGGGAACGGGCCAGGGAACATACCGGGCGGCATATTCCACCGGAAATCAAGCCGATGTACCCAATCACTTTCCGGGGACGTTTTGGATACTGATTAAAGAAATCCCTGATTGTATTATGCTCAACAAAAAGGCGGTTACAATCACCGGAATCGATAATACAGCGATCGTACATCTTTTAAATGATGACGGTACAATTGCAGATAAAGAGATTACTGTAGGAGATTCTAATACGGAATATTATGAAATAACCTCGGGCCTGAATGAGGGTGATAAGGTAATAATGGGGTAGAGTATGATAAGATTGGCACTGAAAAAAATAATAAATAATAAATGGCTGATGCTTTCCCTCTTTTCCGGTATTCTTATTTCTGTTCTTATCGCCTGCACGATTCCGATGTATTCAGCAGGAATTTCTCACCGTATGCTGGTGACGCATCTTGAAAATTACCAGAATGAATATGAGGTAAACCCTGCGGAGATCCGGATTTCCGGATCTTTGGCTGCGTTTAAACAGGAAACACATGAGGAAAACTTTCTTTACGGTACCGAATACTTTGAAAATTATATTTATAAAGATATCGGAATGCCGGCGATGGTGCAGAGCATTACGTTATCTACCGGTATTTTAAAGGCAAATGACGTTAGAGACCGTCAAAAACTGAATACAAAAAATATCTTTCTCCGCGCGACAAATACGTACGAAAACGCTGTGGAACTGATAAGCGGCAGACTTCCTTCCGAAGAACTTGATGAGGACGGCTGCGTAGAAGTAATGATCAGCCGGGCGACACAGCAGCAACAGCTGCTGGCGCTGGGAACAATGCTTCAGGTCGCGCAGAGCAGTGAAGACATTTTGACCGATTATAATGAAAATGTTTTAAAAGTAAAAATCGTAGGCGTTTTTGATTACAGCAAAAATCCTTTAAATCCGATTGCCGAACAGGATACAGGAATGGAATTTTACTGTGATTATCATTTGTGTTATCGTGATATTTTTTTAGAGCGCGGTTTTGTAACCAGGGCTACTTGGTATTATATCGGCGATTTTACGAAATTTGATTCTAATTCTGTCGATCGTACTATCAGTGCGATAGAGAATTTGAACAAGAATGTAACGATGTGGGGGCTTGGGGAAAATGCCGCTACGGTAGTTCCGCCCGTTGAACAGTATAAGACCTATAAAAGCGATATAAAGTCAGTCAATGTGCTGTTGATTTTATTCTATGCGCCGATTATGATCTTAATTGTTTTTTTCATTTTTATGATTGCAAAGCTTGTGATTGAAAATGATAAAAATGAAATTGCCATGCTGAATTCCCGGGGAGCTTCCCGGGGGCAGATCGTGCTGCTCTATTTGTGGCAGGGAGGCGCACTGGCTTTGATCAGTGTGCTTTTAGCACCGTTTATTGCGTTTGTTCTTTGTAATATTTTAGGTACAACTTCGGGCTTTCTTGAGTTTGCCCAAAGAGCGCCGATTAAGTTGATGCTCTCCTTTTCGGCGGTTATTTGCGGGATTTTGGCTGCGGTTTTAGCGGTTATTACGATGCTGGTACCGGTATACAGGGCATCTAAAATAGAAATTATCCAATATAAGCGTTCCAAATTAAAAGAACCGGTTGTGGTCAACATTGCTATGGCTTTGGTTGCAGTACTCCTTACGCTTATCAGCGCATATGCGTATTATGTATTGGTATATCAAGGCGAAGGGCTCATTACTTCCTCCGGCGGTGTACAGCCGTTAGCTTATTTGTTGCTGGTATCTTTCTTTGCAGCTGCTGCCCTGTTTTTTGTAATTTTATATCCTCTTGTTTTAAAATTACTTTTAAAAATGCGGGGAAAACATTGGAAAGCTGCAAAATACTCGGCTTTTTCCAGAATTGCGCGCTTGCAGTCAAGAGAAAAATTTATTGTAGTATTTCTTGTTTTGACAATAGCGATCGGTGTTTTTTCTTCCATTTCCGCCCGTACGCTGAATAAAAATATAGATGACAGTACGCTGTATCAATATCCCTGTGATTATATTGCGGATGTTACGTTTACAGCGGCCTCTGCGACGGAACAGATTAACAGACAATATTTTTTTGACGCGCTTGAAAATACGCAGGCAACAAAGGTCGTTACGGGAAATAAGCCGAGAATTGATACGCCGTACAGAACATCGATCACAGAGAATTTGTCGATGCTGGCAATTGATCCTAAGGAATATGGCGAAATCGTATCCTGGCGGGATGATATTTTACCGAAACCACTGGCAGAATATTTATCGATGCTGCAAAACAATCCCAAAGGATGTATTCTTTCCGAGAATGCAGCGGCAGCTCTGGGAAATGTAAAAACCGGAGATACGATTCACATTCGTCCGGACACGACGCTTCCGGCCGGAAATGTTGTATCCTGTACTGTTTTGGCTATTGTAGATGCCTGGCCGGCGTATTATCCGGAAATTACCTCGGAGAACGATGTGCAGCGTGATAATTATTTGGTAGTGCTGAATCTTGCGGAGGTAGAAAAGGTTGCGCCCAATCAGCCGTATCAGGTATGGATGAATACCGAACAGAATATCAGTGATATCAAGCAAATGGCTATTCCTTATTTTGCACGGCTCAGAAATATCTTGGATGGGAAGCAGGCAGCGTATCTTAGCCAAATCAACTCGGTGCGCCAGGCGACCAATGGTTCGCTGACGCTGGGATTTATTGCAGTTTTAGCGGTATGTGCGATTGGCTTTGCGATTTACTGGGTGCTTTCTATCAAGGGCAGAAGCCTGCAGATCGGAACGATGCGGGCGCTGGGAATGCCCGTGCGTGATGTCTATGGAATGATTTTATGGGAACAGATTTTGCTGTGCCTGGCATCTGTGCTGCTGGGGCTTGTGATCGGTGTGGTTTCGGGGTATATGTTTGCGCCGCTTTTGCAGTCAGCATTTGGTTCGGCCGGACAGATGCCGCCGCTGCAGGTGAGTATTTACTTTGCCGATATTATTAAAATATGTGTATTTATCCTATTGCTGATTGCTTCGGGGTTAGGCGTATCTCTTATGATGCTGAAGCGTATTAATGCGGCGTCAGCTATTAAACTGGGGGAGGAGTAAGATGGCAAGTATTATAAAAGGAGTAGATATCCATCGTGAATTTCCCTCAGGCGATACGGTTGTACAGGTGTTAAAGGGAATTAATGTAGAAATGGAAGAAAACGCTCTTACCATTTTAAAAGGCCGTTCCGGCAGCGGGAAAACTACTTTAATGAATATCCTGGGTACATTGGATAAACCGACTTCCGGAAGTATTTATATTAATGATAAAGAGATTACACAAATCTCACAAAATCATTGTGATGCGCTTCGCCGGCGATATATTTCCTTTGTATTTCAGTCTGTTGCCTTGGTGGGAACAATGACAGCTTATGAAAATATAGAGTTTATGCTTCGAATTGCCGAACTTCCGATGGAGCGGGAACGGATTTTGCATTGTTTGGAATTGGTTGGTCTTGAGAATAGGGCGGATCATATGCCGTTTCAACTATCCGGCGGAGAACAGCAGCGGATTGCCATTGCAAGGGCGATCGTACATAAGCCGCGTATTATTTTTGCCGATGAGCCTACTGCGCAGTTAGACAGCCATACATCATATATTATTATGAAAGTTTTTCATCGATTGATTCAAGAAGAGGGCATGACCATTGTGATGACTACACACGATCAGAATATGATGGAGCTTGCCGATCGGGTATATACTTTAGATGACGGAATTATAACCGATATAAAAGATAACAGGGAGGTGCGGTAAGATGGCGCCTATTGTAACCTGTGAAAATCTCGTGCGCATCTATAAAACAGATGAGACGGAAGTATTGGCTCTTCAGGGATTGGATTTAACCATTGAAGAAGGTGAGATTGTTGCCATTATTGGTGCCAGCGGCAGCGGAAAAAGTACGTTTTTAAATATTTTAGGCGGGCTGGACCGTCCTAGTGCCGGTAAGTTGTATGTGGATGGTTTGGACATGATGAAGCTTACCAACCGGGAAATGCTCTTGTATAAAAGAAATAAAGTATCATTTATTTGGCAGAACAGTGCCAGGAATTTACTGCCGTATCTTACAGCGATGGAAAATATTGTGCTGCCGATGGAGATCGTAGGGAAAAAGCCGGATTATAAAAAAGCCGCAAGGCTGCTGGAGATGGTGGGAATTGCCGATAAAGCGGATTCCAAGTTGTTTACGCTTTCCGGCGGGGAACAGCAGCGGGTGGCGATTGCACTTTCCTTAGCAAACGAGCCGCGGATACTGCTGGCGGATGAGCCAACCGGTGCGGTAGATAACGCTACGGCAAATATGATATTGGATCTTTTTCGAACCATTAACAAAGAGCTGGGAATCACTGTTATCATTGTCACCCATGATTTGAAACTTTCCGCGAAGGTGGATCGTGTAATCAAGATTCGGGATGGACGAACCAGTACAGAGTATCTAAAAATCAATAACGATGCTGCAGCTTTCGAAAATGTAAATTTTGGCCACACCGGTGCAGAGGCTACCCATCAGGAATATGTGGTAATTGATAGAGTTGGTCGGCTGCAGATTCCCGCGGAAATGCTGGAGAGGGCAGGCATTCAAAATATGAGTCGTGTCCGACTGGAATTTGATAACGGGCGTATTGTTATTGTACCGTTTGAAAATTAAATATGCTAAGTTTTAGTTTGGATGTTTATAAAAGATATTGTTTTTAAGCAGAAAAAAATCTCCCGTACGATTGATCTCATTCAGCCGTAAGAGAGATTTTTTTTGCAGTTTTAGAGGACAGATGCTTTGAAAGTTTGTTTCAGGAAAATATCATCCAAAAATGTGCCGGAAGTAATCTGTCTCCAATACGCCGGAGCAATATTGCATTTTATTGGAAACCATGGCTTTGATGGTAGATACATAACTATCAGGAACAGCGATGGTTCCATCCTTTGGTACAAATTCATTTCGGGAAGCATAATAAGTTCCCAAATCTGTTTTCCAATCATAATTCATATTGAAGATAAGCGCCGGTGCGTTTGAGAGTACATCCCGGCCAACCATCAGGCGCGAATCAAATTCAGTTCCAAACAGGTTTGAAAGGGTCGGCAGAATATCCAAGCTGAATGTGGGGGAATCTACTATGATAGGATCTCGGTTCTCCAAACACCCGCACCAAAGGATCAGCCGGGAATGATCCCTTTGAAAATAATCCGTTACATTGTTGCCGTATAGTTCTGAAAGATTCGGCATATTTCCCAAGGTTCCGCTGGTATCTAAGCCATAAGGAAAGTGATCGGTAGAAATGCAGATAACGGTATCATCGGCAATTCCTTTCTTTTCAAGCTCGTCCACAAGATACGTAAGACCGTCTTCTAAATCAAGGTTTGCTGCTAAATATCCCTTTACAGCATCAGAATAGGGAAGATTTTTTACTCTGTCCCAATGTCGGTTCGTCATGGAATTACCACTGCGGGTGTAACCGCTGTGTCCGCTTACGGACATATAATAAATATTAAAAGGTTGTTTATCGATATAGGTAGGCAAAGTACCGCTTATCATTTCATAATCACTTTGCGGCCAGTAGTTTTTAACATATTGCTCCATGCCGTTGCCGTATCCCATAAAGCCGTCGGAATAGCCGAGGTTGTTGTGTGTAATATTGCGGTCGTAATAGGTATAGGAATTATTGTGAAACGCTTTGCCGTAATATCCTAATCGGTTGAGCTGATTTCCCATGGTAAAATAATTCAGATGATCGGCGGTGTCTTTAAAAGATTTTCCTCCGTCAGTAGGCATCATGCCGAAGATGTTTTGATATTCACCGCCTGTTGTTCCTGCACTTGCGGGCTGATAATAGTCCGTAAAATTGATGCCTTTTGTTGCAAGGCGGTAGAGCGTAGGAGTAAGTTCAGGATCAATCACCTCGGCGGCAAAGGCCTCGGCGGTTATCATGATCAAATTCTTTCCTTTAAATAATCCGGTATATTCATTTTTCTTGGATGGCGTCAGTGTTTGAACATAGGTATTCAATGCCTGTATCTCGGCAGAAGCATTTTGATTTAATGTGTTGAAGTCAAGGTTTAAAATATTATCTTCATATACGATAGGCTGCGCTGTTGGATCGTTTCCCGGCTCTTCCGGTGGGAAAGTATTAGGAATGTCTTCTATTGGAATTTCCGGTTCTATAAATGTAAAATCCCTGCGGAATAACTTGTTTTGAATATCTAAGCGCATGCCGGTTATCAAACCGAAGCTGCTTACTGCTGATTGGAAATTATACTGGCTATGGTAGACGGGGGCATGAATAGTGCTGGTAAAAACAAAAATGATGGCAAGTATGTAGGAAAAAGTAGATACAGCAACAGAAACAAGCCTCATGCTTGCCTTGCTTTGCAGGGCAGGAAGGAATTTTTTATTAAAAATAAGATAAAGAACAAAGGGAAGCAGAAACAGTAGTATAACAAAAATTCCACCCTGCGGGAAAATAAGGCGAATTAGATCCGAAAAATAACTTGAAAGGGCGTCCTGTGCACCGCCGGTCATGGTGCTGATATCATAAAATTGCTTAAATTGCTTATAGATTAAAAATTGAACAATATAAAGAAAGCCCGTTAGAAAAATCAAACAGGAGGCAATGATTTGATTGATTCTTTTTTTGGGAAACAGAGAGGATAAAAGATATCCGATTCCGCCATATGCGATACTGAAAAAGAACAGCGGAAAAAAGCTTGAACTAAAAACATTGCTTACGGTAAATATTTTAAATATAATTTCAAAATAGAGGATTATTATGGGAAAAAGAAATAGGAATTTTAAATGTTCCCGATTTCCCTTACGATTTATAGGAGCCTTTATATAAATTGGCCTTTTATGCATCATTACTCATCACCTTATTTATCATTATAATTGGTGGCTTTATGAAAGTCAACAAATTTTGACAAAAAGATCTTTCTATAAAGAATTTTGATTATTTCGTACTATCTTATTATGATGTATTTTCTTTGTTTTATTTATGGAAAAGTAAATAGGAGAAAATTATAGTTGATTTGCTTTTCTGTATTTTGATGGGGAAGAAAATTGATAACAGAATTCGAAACGATTCCTTATTTGCAAAAGCGTAAGGTCCATACGCATCAATAGGCGCTCCGCGGCAAATAATATTGAATCTGTTCATATATTTACAGATTTACCGGTTTCAGCTTTGATTTTTTTTTGCAGAGTGCTGAGAGAAATAAAAAGATTTTAAGCAATCTGCTTTGCCGTAAGAGTTGCGGTTAGATGTTTCCTGCGGAGGGAATCATATTATGAACGTTGGTTTTTTGGTAAGAGGATAGTTTAAAAAGCGTGCTGAAATTGCATTGATCATTTATGGTGTATACATGAGGGTTGCCGATCTCTTTATGACTGTACGATGGCAGAACCTGAATTTATTGCGGTTACCGGTACAAAGCTTACGGCAGAGCTGTGACGGTAGGTAAATGTACATTCATATTAAAAAATATTCCTTTGGAATATAGAAAATCTTGCGGGACGAATTCAATATGTACAGTTTTTACATGATGAAAGTGAAATTTTGTATCAAAAAATCCCTGAAAGCAGTACGGTACAATTTCTGCTTTCGGTTGTACAACCAGATAGTATTGTACCTGTAATAGTAGAAATAATGATGAAAGAAAAAAACAGAGGAGGATATCCTCTGTTTTTTTAGGTACGTTATACCCCGCTGTAGGCGGCGAAGCCGCCGTCAACAGGAACGACGACGCCGGTAACGAAACCGGAGGCCTCGTCAGATACCAGCCAAAGCAGCGTACCGGTTAAATCGTCGGTTTCACCAAAGCGATTCATCGGTGTTCCGCGCAGAATCTTTTCTGTTCTGGCGGTAGGCTGACCGTCTTTAAATAAAAGTTCTCTGTTTTGATTTGTTACGAAAAATCCCGGAGCAATCGCATTTACCCGGATATTGCAGGGAGCAAAATGCACCGCCAGCCATTGGGTCAGATTAGAAACCGCCGCCTTAGCTGCAGAGTAAGCGGGGATTTTTGTCAGCGGCCGAAACGCGTTCATGGAGGAAACGTTCAGGATAACGCCGCCGTTTTTCACCATTTCCTTGGTAAAGGCCTGCGTCGTAAGGACAGCGGCAACTACATTTAAATCAAACACAAAGCGGATGCCGTCGGGATCCAGGTCAAAAAATGTTTTTAAATCCTTATTATCCAACATGTCGGGCGTCATAGTCTCGTTATCGGTAGTACCGCGCGGATTATTGCCGCCTGCGCCGTTAATCAGAATATCGCAAGGCCCCAGTTCAGTGATCACTTTTTCGTATGCTGCGTGTAAACTGTCGGATTTCAGGCAGTTTGCTTCTACCGCGATTGCCGTGCCGCCGTCGGCAGCGATTTCATCGGCAACAACTTGAGCGGCTGCCGCATTGATATCCAGCAGTGCTACTTTTGCACCGCAGGCAGCCAGTACTTTAGCAAAGCCGCTGCAAAGTACACCTCCGGCACCGGTAATGACGGCAATCTTGCCGCTTAAATCAATTTGAAAGGGTAATTTCATTTTTTATCTCCTTTTACAATAGCCTCCCAAAGGCCGTTTATGTAGGAAGCGCCGAGGGCTCTGTCATATAAGCCGTATCCCGGCCTGCCGTCCTCTCCCCAGATGTTGCGTCCGTGATCGGGACGGGTATAACCGTCAAAGCCGTTATCATACAGCGCTTTCATAATGCCGTACATATCCAGCGAACCGCAAGCGGTAGGGTGGGGGCTTTCATTAAATTTTGCCTCGCCGGTAAATCGGATATTTCTTGCATGCAGAAAATGGATACGTCCCATCTTTGCATATTTCGCGGCCATCTTTACCATGTCATTTTTGGGGCTGCAGCCCAGCGAACCGGTGCAAAGGGTAAGACCGTTATATTTGCTGTCAACTGCGGCAAACATTTTGTCGATTCCGGCTTCTCCGGTAATGATGCGGGGCAGACCGAACATGCTCCATGGCGGATCATCCGGGTGAATGGCCATTTTAACGTCACATTCCTCACATACGGGAATGATTTTTTTTAAGAAATATATTAGATTTTCCATCAACTGATTCTCGTCAATGGATTTATAGGCGTTTAGTAAGTCCTGAAGCTGCTCTTTGGTGTAACTCTCGTCCCAACCGGGAAGAGAAAGCTCGCCCTTGGCCGGATCCATAGCATTTACTGTCTTTTGGTCGTAGGCCAGACAGGTTGCACCGTCGGGAGTCTTCATTTTTAAATCGCTCCGGAGCCAGTCAAACACGGGCATAAAATTGTAACAGATTACCTTTACGCCTGCGGCGCCTAAATTTCGTATCGTGGCACAGTAATTTTCAATCAGAGCATCCCGATTGGGCGCGCCCATTTTAATATCCTCATGCACCGGTACGCTTTCAATTACTTCCATCTTGAGGTTTTTGGCATTTACGGTTTGCTTTAGCGCTATAATGCGTTCCAGCGGCCATACCTGGCCTACGGGAACATCATAGATAGCGGTAACAACGCCGCTCATAAGAGGAATCTGACTGATGTATTCCAGCGTGACAGGATCGTTTTCGCCATACCAGCGGAAAGTCATATCCATAGTTTTTGTTCTCCTTCTTAAAAATTAAAATAGTCTTTTGCGTTTTTGTAGGAAATGCCCTCGATCAGTTTGCCGCAGTCGGCATCAAATTCTCCCTTTTCTACCCAGGCTCCGAGTTCGGTACAGAGAATACGGCGGAAGAAATCAAAACGCACATAGGAGGTAAAGCTGCGGGAATCGGTAAGCATGCCGATGAAACGTCCCAGAAGTCCTGCATTGGCAAGGGAATGCAGCTGAGCTTTAATGCCGTCTACATGGTCATTAAACCACCAGGCCGATCCAAGCTGCATCTTTCCCGGTACTTCGCCGGAAAAAGCACCCGTCATTGCCGCAATCATATCGTTTACGGTAGCGTTGAGGCAATAGAAAACCATCTTCGGCAGGGCTTCTTCACTGTTGATATCATCCAGCATTCTGGCAAAGCTCTGGGCCGAAATCGGATCGCCGATAACATCGATACCGCTGTCAGCACCGGTACGGCGGAAGAGGCGGGTGTTTACATTGCGCAGCGGCGCCATATGCAGCTGCATGGTCCAGCCGCGTCTGGAGTAGCGTACAGCGAAGAAACGGGTCATAAAATCTGTATAGAGGTCAAGCGCCGCAGCATCAATCTTTTTCCCCTCCAAAACGCTTGTAAAGGCATGTTTTGCGTCTTCATAAGTTCCTTTTTTAGGGGGAATGTGTCCTAAGGCATGATCGGATACCACACAGCCGGCTTCGGCAAAATATTCCAGACGTTTTTCCAAAACCTCAAGCAGCACGTCAAAAGAAGCGATTTCGGTATTCTCAGAGGCGCCCAGCTTCTTGATATAATCAAGGATATCTTCCCGATTCAAACCAAAGCAGATGATATCCGGCCGGAAGGTAGGAAGTACCTTTACAAAGGAGAAGTCTTTCATCTTGGTGTGGTATTTCAATGGATCGGCAGGGTCGTCCGTGGTACAGATGACCCTTACATTACAGCGCTTGATTAAGCTTTGCGCGCTGAAGCCGCCTGCGGCGATTGCCTGGTTGGCTTCGTTCCATATTGCTTCGGCGTTTTTTTCGTTTAATGGCTTTCGAATACCGAAAAGCTGCGCAAGCTCCATGTGTGCCCAATAATAGAGTGGATTGCCGGGGGCATATTCCATGGTAGAAGCAAATTTATTAAATTTTTCTTTATAATCAGCACTGCCGGTAATAAAGTTTTCGTCAATGCCGTTTTGCCGCATGGCACGCCATTTATAATGGTCGCCGGCGAGCCACAGTTCTCCGATATTGGAAAAACTTTTATCCTCATAAATCTCCTGAGGATTTAAGTGGCAGTGATAGTCTATGATCGGCTGATCCTTTGCATATTTGCTGTAAAGCTCATAGGCGGTATCGCCGTCAAGAAGAATTTTTTCATCAAAAAAATCTTTCATCGCACTTGTCCTTTAAAAATCAATATTCTTTCCGTTGGATGCGTACATCGCCAACAGCACACGCAGAGCTTTTGCCGCCTCGCTGACGCCGATGGGCATTTCCTCGCCGTGATCCAGCCGACGATAAAAATCATCAAACAGCATTTTATGGCCTACACCCCAGTAAGCCTTGCCGGATTCCATTACGAAGCTCTCCTCGAGCTTCTGCGGAATACCATTGATGTAAAGATCATCATTTTTCAGCTCCAGATGCATATTTTCACAGGCAATTTCCAAGGATATAGGGGCATCGGTATAGTTTGCTGTGGTGGCAAAAAAGATTCCGCGGGCACCGTTTTGAAAGGTAATGCACGCTTCTGCCGTATCTTCTACATCAATTACATCCTTTAAATGGTGATTGGCCACTGTAGCGCTCAGGCATTTCGGCTCACCGCAGAGCCAAAGCATCAGATCTAGGGTATGGATAGCCTGATTGATCATTACACCGCCGCCCTCGGTAGCCATAAAGCCGCGCCAATGACTTTCGGTATAGTAAGGGGCATCTCTGTGCCAAAGCACGCTGCCGGTCGCCCCCAGAATCTTTCCGGCAGCACCGCTGCAGATAAGCTCTTTCGCCTTTTTATTACGGGCTAAATATCGGTTCTGAAAAGAGATACATATTTTTGCCCGGCTTTCTTCTTCCGCTTTCTGCAGCAGCTCCGCCTGCTGTAAATTAATGCATACGGGCTTTTCAAGCAATACGTTAATATTCTTTTTCAATGCGGCACAGGCCATTTCACAGTGCAGATAATGGGGGGTGCATACGTGGAGAACATCCATGTTTTCTTGTGCCAGCATGGCCTCGAAATCATCGTATACCTTTGCCTGCGGCGCATAGATTTGCGCCAGAGCTTCTGCGCGCTGGGGAAGAATATCGCAAACGGCTGTGATTGCTACATCTTTCCTTGCAGAAAGATTTTCAGCATGTGTTTTTGCAATACTGCCGCAGCCGACGATTGCAGCTTTTTTCACAAAATCATCTCCCGCTTATTTGGAATTATAGGTGGAAGAAAGATCCGCTGTGCCGGTGTCTTCTGCCGTAACTTTAACGAACTTGGAATCCTTGATATGCTGCTGAAGCATATCATAGAACTTTTTGCCGTCAAGAGGAAGCTCCACAGTCTCGCCGGTCCAGCCGGAAAGCAGCATGGCGTTGGCAAGTGTAACCCCTTTAATTCCGTCTGAAGCCGGTGCATAAAGAGGCTCTATATCTAAAATGGCATTGGCAAAATTATTGAGAATTCCTACATGCTGCGGATTATCGCCTTCAACCTTTACCTCAATATTCTGCATCGCCGGGCCGTTAAAGGTGTTAGCGGTCGTATAGGTATATTCCTTAATGGAAACATCCGTTTTTATAAAGGTTAGCTTATCGCCTTCGTATACCAATTTGCCTCTGTCACCGCAGATTTCAAAGCGGTTGGTACCGGGAGCATCGCCGGTGGTGGTAATAAATACGCCGGTAGCACCGTTGGGATATTCAAAGTACGCGGTAACGTCATCTTCTACCTCAATATTGTGCCACTTGCCGAAATGACAGAAAGCGTGCACTTTATTCGGCATCATATCCGGGATCCATTGGAACAGATCAATATTGTGGGGGGCCTGGTTGTAGAGTACGCCGCCGCCTTCGCCCTTCCAGGTAGCACGCCA
>ERZ1673696.635-NODE-635-length-35876-cov-11.137880_pt1 | contig 35876 bp, 46 predicted proteins | sample MGYA00580226_ERZ1673696 | MGnify/ENA primary metagenome ERZ1673696 (study PRJEB41218, sample SAMN15661743) | gut metagenome | host: Homo sapiens | place: Canada: London | collected 2015-08-20/2019-03-30 | study: EMG produced TPA metagenomics assembly of... | reverse complement strand
ATGGCTAAAATATATGAGTTCCCGCAAGGAGCTGAACGAGGGAAGCTGAAGAAAGCGATTCTCAAGGAGCGTAAGAAACGACTGAGAGAAACAAACGGTAATCCCCTTGTCCGATATATCAAGTTAGCATGGTTTTATCTACGATATGTGACGGCTAGCGCTTTGCATTTGGTTTGCGTTGTCACTTTGGCCGCCCTGGGCGCTTTAAGTAAGGCTATATTTTGGATTGGTGGCCTTATCTGCGTCGTTACATGGTTTCATCTTGAGCGCCAGTTCTGGACTACACATAACTACACGATTCCTGTTGTCCTAGCCTTTTGGGGGGTAAGTTTGTTTGCCGTTCCTTTGATGGAGCTGTTGAACAAAAAATTGCCGTGGTATCGGCTCTTGGTTCCAGACGCCAGAACGTCAGGCTCTGAGGCTGTCAACGCCGAGCAGTAATGAAACCGAACGATTGCTAGCTGGCTTGCTGCGTCGATAACAGTCTTATATCATTTGGTGGGCGCTATTTTAGTGGTGAATATTTATGGAATTTAAATTAAAAGAATTTATTAGTGATAGATATTCAAAAGCTATTACTATCCTGAATGATAACCTCAAAGAAAACTACCATGTTTTTTATGGTTTGAGATTGAGTGAGATTCTCTTCCCTGCCAGTGTATACGGCTCTGATGCTTTCTTTAATGAGTTTGAAGCAATAAACAGTATTACATTGCCATTACTTATTATTGAAATGAATGAACGTAAGCCTGTTGCCATTATTGGCTTTGAACAAATTACAGGTGCTGTTTTTGTCGAACAACTGAACATTAAGGTTTTTGTTATTAACAACCTATCTGAATTGCTGACTAATGAAACGCTGGTATTATTATATAACTGATGCGATGAACTGGAAATAAGTCTCAGGCGAATAAAAGAAAAGCCCTTGCGGGCTTCATGCTGAATTACGATTCCTTCTTAGGAATAGCTTTGTTAATCCTACAGCTAAAATAATAACAGATATTGTGCATAACAAAGCAGGTGCAATATATATAATACCCTTTATTATCGTTTCCATTCCTTCTATGGACTTATCTATCATCCCATTAATTGACTTCGTTGTTAATTCGGTTTGAATTTCATCTCCTAATGTGGATGAAGTCATGGCTATCTGGAAGCTCCGCGCAAGAGGCAAGAGGACTGCACCGATTAACGTCATTATTGCAGGTATGCGCATAAAGCTTTTGTCTGCTTTCATTAAGTGACATAGCAGATATCCAACTGCAAGCATCCAGATTGATACAATTATCGCTTTCATACCAAAAGACGGTAACTCACGTAGACCATCAATGTATATTTCTCCCATAGTCCCAAGCCCTGCGCCGATTGCAGGAAGGAAAAAGAAAAAAATCACGACAGCAATTACTGTAAAAATAGGATTCGAGTATTTATTACTTAATTTATCCATAATTAATACCTCTCCTTTCATTAGTTATCCTAACTTTGCCGATTCAAGCAGCCAGTGGTTTTTCAGGTTCTCGTCCAGGTTATCGAATGCGGCCAGCGCTGCCTTTAGAACGGTTGTCTTGCTCTGGCCTGTTCTCTGCGCCTCCGCTTCCAGGATCTCCTCAAAGTACGCTGGGAGTCTGAAGTTCATCAACTTTGGTTTACCCACTACAGGCGCTCTGGTAGCGCCGGAGATAAAACGGGCGGTTTCTGCGTTTGTTGCTGGTTGCTGGGATTCATCGATGTTCGGACGGTTTAGTTTTAAAGCCATGAAAATTTCCCCTTGTACGGTATGAATTGTAAATATCATACCGTCTTTATTCTGTCTTTACAATGTAAATACAATGCTGGAATGTCTTGATATTCTTATAAAATCCCAATTTCCTGCGCCACAAGTTCAATCTGTGCTTTCGCTGTTGAAAGGCTTGATGCGCGGCTAACGTCATGTACCCCTGCCCCTTCATTACAGGCGCTTTCATACACATCCAGCTCGGATATCCGGGTTTTCAGAGGTTGAATCCAGATGTTGTCCGAACGCAGTAATTTATCCAGATCAATGGCCGCTTTTCTGTGGCGGGGTTTCGCTGAGTTGATTCTGGTGAACAGCACCCACGGTTCCAGGGCTGCGTTAGCTTTCTGAGCGGTGCGGATTTTCTCTGTAACACTGGTCAGTGTTTCGCTTTCGAAATCAGAGGACGGCTTAACCAGTGTTACCACGATATCTGATACTGTCAGGGCGCTACGGAACTCCTGGCTGTCGTGGCCGGGGCAATCGACAATGAGGACTTCACACAGTTTACTAAGGCGCTTAATTTCGTTGCTGACGTTTCCGTAAGCTGCATGAACCGGGATAGTGAGCAAGCCGTTATCTGTCCGCTTTTCGTTCCAGCTCAACATATCGTTGTTTTTATCTGTCTTCAGGATAATTACTGACTTACCTTTGTTCACCAGCATTGAGCCTGTGTTAGCCACATAGGTGCTTTTGCCTACACCACCCTTATCTGATACGACAAGCAAGATTTTACCCATTTCAGAATTCCTCTCTTTATGATGTAAAGAATGTGTAAAGACTCTCTTGTCTTTACATTGTGTGTTTTCGGTAAAGATGATTTTGTCTTTACAGTGTCTTTATATTACACGGGCTTTACCATGTAAAGCACAAATAAAGACAAATGCGTCTTTATACTGTCTTTATATTGTAAAGATTACCATGTCTTTATGATGGCTTTACTTTGTAAAGCTGTGTTTGTCTTTACATCATCTTTATGTTGTAAATTTTCCGTGTGACATTGTCACTTTATAGTCGGGGGCTGTTTTCTGGTTCTTTTTGAGTGTGCCTTCCCTGAACTAGTGGAAACGGGTACTGTATGGGTGTGTCTGGTTAACTCAAAATGAACTGGTTCCCTATGACGACTCAAACAGTACCGAAAGGGTTTGTGAGGGCTTATTTACGCGCCTCCACGACTGAACAGGATGCTACACGCGCCCTGGACACGATTAATACCTTCGCCATCGAGCGCGGCCTGAGCATCTGCAACTACTACATTGAAAATGAATCAGGCTCTAAGCTCGAACGTCCTGAACTGTTCCGGCTCCTGAAAGACTGCCAGCAAAGCGATATTCTGCTTGTCGAGGACGTGGACAGGCTTTCACGCCTGGTAGGGGAGGACTGGAACACACTGAAGAAAATGATCCGGCAGAAAGATATCCGGGTTATGGCCGTCAACGTTCCGACTACATGGCTGGCAACGGGTCATAATGATTTTGATAGCCGAATGTTTTCGGCCATTAACGATATGTTGCTGGATATGCTGGCCGCTGTCGCCAGGCGAGACTATGAGCAGCGTCGGGAACGGCAGCAGCAGGGGATAGCCAGGGCTAAAAGGGAAGGGAAGTATAAAGGTCGTCAGGTTAATCAGTCTCGTTATGACGCTATAAACAGGCTAATTGCGAGCGGCAGCTCCTGGAGCCAGATTCAAAAAGTGCTCGGTTGCAGCCGGGCGACGATCAGCAATGCAGTTAAACAACAAACGGCTAGCAGTGAAAAGTAAACCAGAGGGTAGTTAGTAGTTACAACATAATCATATGCTCTGAACGTGGCGTGTTGAAGAATATCCCCGATGCTCTATACTGTACGCATATACAGTGTTTTGATTGTTGAAGGGGGGGCGATGCCTAGACACTATGAAATTGACTCAGCCTGGCGTGCGAGCATTAAGCGTGAGCCGAACGGTCGTCAGACAGTTACGACAGAAGCCTTTGTCAGCCAGCTTGCGCTGATTAATTTTCACTGGAGTTGTCGCCAGGCAAATCAGTGGATTGAAACCTACGTGACCGTTTTTAAAGACATTTCCACTCAGGAAGGAGAGAACCGGACATTCATGCTTTTTAACCCCAACGGAGGCCGTTAAAAATGGGTTTTCCATCGCCAGCAACCGACTACCAGGAAAACAGGCTGTCACTCGATCAGCACTGTAATACAGGAGCGCCGGGAGTATTCTTTTTTCGAAGTGATACCTACTCTTTCCGGGAAGGGATAAAGCCTGGTGCGCTGCTCATAGTAGATTTTGGGGGAACGCCCGTTGACGGGTCTTTGGTGCTCTGTGTCCTGGAACAAGAATTCAGGATCATGCGATTGCGACTACACCCCAAGCGGTGTCTCCAGGAACTCGATAAGCTGGATAACTTCAGGGCTATACCTGATGACGATGAGGACGGGTTGGAGGTCAGGGGGGTCATTACGCACATTGTTACCGATGCAAGAACAGGTGAGTTTCATGAAATGCCTGTTTAGGAGTAACAAAGGGTGACTTGAGCGCAGAAGGTTAGGTATGTGGTGGTCAATACAGGCTAGTGAATGTTGTAACTAAACTATATTTTTATTAAAGGCCGGAGGTGGTGTTCCTCCGGCCTTAATTACGTTTCCGCGCTCATCAATCGATGAACTGGCGGATCAGTTCCAGAATGGCAATCAGCGCGTTTGCAAGCGCCGCTACCGCCCTCAGAACGATGATTAACAGGTTAACCATCCGTTTTCTCCATAAATGGAGCAAAGACACCGTAGTTTGCTCATAAACTGCCTGTCGCCACGGTTTCTCCTCATATGTCAGTTGTGGAGAGTCTCACCCCTGCCAGAGCACAGATACCCAGCACCACCTGTAATATCTGCCAGGACTTTTAACCTGTTCATGCCGCTTAAAGCGGTATGCAGAGGGAGACACAACCACAGAGCTAACCCGCTGATTATATAGTATGCCTGTGCTACAGCACATCACTGAATGCGTGATTTGTTTGCATTCCGACAATGCAGTGCATACTATATACAGGTCAGTTGTGGAGAGTTTCCCATCCGGGCAGAGTTACCAGCTCCGCGCCGGGACAGTAAAAAAAGCCGACCTCACCAGTCGGTTTTTTTTCGTCTACATTTCCCGCTTCGTTAAAAGCTATTCTAGGTGTAGTTAAGATAACTCTCAACCATACAAGATATGGGAAATTTAGATTGATGTAGTCCAGATGATGAGCACTACTAAAAGGCATGTGCTGTGCGCTACGTGAATTCTGAGATTTTTCGAGGGGGATTGGGCGTAAGAATTTACGAGAGAGCGCCGGAACAATGCCGGGATAAACAAACCATCACCCGTGAAAGAAATCTTCCGGCATTGCCCGGTCAGGTAGTATGACATTCATTGTAAGCGGCCATCAATTTATAAGCTGCTTTGCACTTCATAAAAGATCACCACCAGGGCTGCTAAAACAGTACCGATAGCCAGCACGTTAAATAATACGTCCTTCATCTTTACGAACGACATACTGATTAGCGTCCTTTCCCTTTTGTCAGCCTCCTCTATCAACCAGCGTTGGTATGAATCACTGTTACTTTTTCTGTCCATGTTCCCCCCAATTCATCAATGAGCACCAAGCGGCCACCAGGTTTCTTGCCAACAAAGTAACGGCCTCGCGGCAGACGTTCGCCAGTCTTCAGCCGTTCGACCCAGTCCTGAAATGCAGGGCGCGGTTTATAGCTGTAGCGGCCAAAATCAGCCAAAGACTGCGTGACCATGACTGTTTGGTAGCCATGCTTTCTCATATCACGAAACGTATTTTCCAGTGCTGCCAGTGTATTCATTTGCACGTTCTCCCTGCTTTTCGCATGATGATATTAACGACACTCAAAACTAACACCGTAGGCATGATCACGGCAGCATAGCCGACAGCAACGGCCTGATATATGGTCAATGAATAGTCGGGCTGTTTATATAATACGACTGAAAAAATGCTCCCCAAACAAGCAAGCAGAGCTAAAAACAAGTAATCGACAAATGTGTTTTTATAGATAACCCATGCAACGATGCAGGGATATGACACCAGGCACAGGATAATCGCATTTGTGGTATGCACGTTTCGCTCCTTGTTATTTAACGGTCGTCAGCGAGATCAAACAGATTGTTCAGGCTGGAACGGAATTGTTTTACCGATGATACCAGCTCCTGAGTCCGCGCTTTTTCCTGCGCCAGCGAGCGCCTGAGCTGCGCTATCTCATCTCTGTTACGCTGAAGCTCAAGGATAGCCGTCATAAAGGTTTTGCTGGCTGATGCCTGCCCGGTCGCTTCCTGCGCCTTTTTAATGGCCTGATCTTCGGCGTCATTCGTTCTGATTGTGTAATGCCCCATGATACCCCTCTTTTGCTGTCATTTTTGCGCTGCCGGCGCGAACCCGGGCAGAAACTTTGCTGGCAAAAAAACATTGGCCAACAGCTCCGACCGGGAAAATTTGCTGGCAATTAATTTTCGATGAAAGCCAGCTCGCAATCGCCGCATTCAATATTCAATCCGGCTTTGCCCCACACGGCAGCACCGCACCCCCGACACTGATATTTAGCTTTATTCCGTTTTGGCTTGTCCTCAAACGCTGTAACTGACAAATCGTTGTCATTGTTCCCGGCCATATCATCTGAATGGCTCCCGTTCTGCGGTGACACTGACGGCAGCAGAGCCATAGAAAGCACCGCTTCTATATCAATCCCGGCCTCAGCATTTTGATGCGCCAGAGCAAGCGTTTCGCGCCATTGCTCTATTACGGCGGTCATATCTTTTTGTTGTTCGACCTGGACAGGGAAGCGATCAAACCAGCTCAACGCAAATTGCCCCTGGAACAGTTCCAGCGTGACGCGCTGGAAGCGGCCACCAGGGATCGGATAGTCATTAATCTTCTGGCCGACTTTCGCGCCACCAGGTCTCCCGGTCGAGGAGGGCATTAGTCCGATGCTTTCCATTTTGGCCGCCCACTGCGCGTTGTGGTACGTCTTACGCGACGGATTGCCATAATGGTATTGCCACATATGGCACTGCTCATGCACCAGGGTTTGCATGACTTCAATAAGCGGATATACCGGGAAGTATTCAGGGTTGAGGGCGATCTCATCAATCATCCTGCCGCTGCCGTCAGCCGCAACAAAGCGTCTGTAACTGAAATAGCCCATTGTGTTCTTGCCGCGCTGGAACGTAATCAGGCAGTCGGGGAGTTCGCCATCAAAGAGCCGCTGGTTATAGAAATCAAACGCCTGTTGTAGCTCGCTGTAAGCGCGTTCCGTGGCTCTTGTCATGCTGAAGTTCGCTTATCGGCGTTCCGGTATTCCTGTAACTCTGCAACAATAGCAGGGAACACATCAGCGCAACGCTGTGCCAGCTTAACCGCCTTTGAACAAACGCCCATGCCATGCGCTCTTTTAAGCGCCTCCAACAAATCTGCCAGTTCCTCGTCAGTGATTTTTTCAGTCATCTATTTAGCTTCTCCATTATCTGTATCGTACGATACAGATAATATAAACCATGCTTTTGCTAGTGACAATCTATTTTGCTGGCATTATCGAACCCTGGTCATGCATCGAGGGCAATGGATTGCTGGCAGAAATCAACGGCCAAACCGGCTGCAGGAAACATGTTTGCTGGCAAGCTTGAGAGTCTGCTGGCCTTGATGCCTTGTCTTTGTATGACGGTTGTTTTAGTGTCGAATCAATAACCATGCGCGGGAAGCACGAAAGGAGGCGAAGCAATGGATATCAAACCTAATTCAGTGATCCACCTGGAGCCAGGCGAAACATTGCCAGGCTATACCAATTTAAAAGCTGTACCTGATAAGTATTTCGATGAGTTAAAGGCGCTCATCAACAAACTTAATATGCAATCAGGCAATATTTACGTGCAGTTGAAACAGATGTACGCCTTTTTGAACCGCTTCAATAAAGAATTTGTAAGCACTTTCACCACCTGTCAAAAGGGCTGTTCTTCGTGCTGTAAAATGGATGTTCATTTGACCGATCTTGAAGCGACCTATATCGCACAAGCAACTGGACTGACAGCCAGAAACAACCAGATGACTACTGGTCATGAGTCAAAATGTCCGTTTTTATCTGAGAAAGGAACATGAACATGCACGATCTACAACTATCGTCCGTTGTTATGCAGGACATACCACGTCCTTACCCCGCCGGAACTGTGTAATGATCTGGATGCACAGGTCTTACAGTATGGCGCTCAAAGTGCGAACATGGGGAATCACATCTACAAAACGATAGCGGAATGGATCTATTTTCAGACGTTTCACGCCACTGGTACGATAGAAGCCAAAGATATCAGAAATTACTTCCCTTATCCTCGCGAGGATATTCAGAGATTTGTCCATCAGCGCCCCCCGCGTCCGTTCTGCTAAAAAAAAAGCCTCCAGCTCTGTGCCAGAGGCTTGTTACATTACTGCTGGTCGCCAGCAGCGCTGGAAGTATCTTTTTTGATGAGGAAATCGTTAATAGAACGACCAGCTTTTAACGCTTCGTCAATTGGTTTTGGAGTACGACCACGGCCTGACCAGTATTTAGTTTCGCCGTTCTCCTCAAACTGGTATTTAGGCGGGGCTTTCGGCAAAGTCTTCTTACGGGTTTTTGGCGTGTCTTCAGCCAAACCAAGCAATTCTTCCGGTGAAAAACCTTCGCCAGCGATCAGATTAAGCAGTTCCTGACGCTTTTTCTCACGTTCTGCGCGTTCTGCTGCTTCTTGTTCTGCTTCTTCGCGGCGCTCCTCGATGGCAGTATTTAACTTTTCCTGCATTTCCAGCAGTTGCTCAAAGCTGGTTTCGCGCGCGAAAACACGTACAGAGCGAATATTCAGCAGTAGCTTTCTGATTGAATCGAACGTTTCATTATCACTCATTGAATTAATCCTTATTTTTTTCCAAATTCAAAGCCAAGTTTACCAGTGGCTTTATCCTGCAAAATAATTGCAGCGTCAAATTTTTTCCCGGTTTTGGTGCTTGTAAATCCTTTCAACTCCCCGGTTTTACCATTTTTGATTAATGTTTCAACCTGGTTTTGTGTCAGTTTCTTACCAGCCACCTCAGACCAGATTTTAAACTCGCATCCGGTACAGAAGTAACCTTTTGGCCGGATCAGAACTTCTTTTTGACATGAAGGGCAGGGGGTATTGAGTCGGGATAACGAACCTTCAGCACCAGATTTTGCTTCCATATCCGGGCTACCTTTTTTATCTGGATAACTGGTCTTGCATTCGGGATAGCAGGAACAACCCCAGAAAACACCATTCTGGCCTTTACGCTTACGAAGATAACCTTTGTTGCAGACGGGGCAGGGGGTGGCATTTGAAGAAATGGAGATCCCGTTCTTGTCCAGCTCGTCGATTAATCCCCGGACATATTCATCATTAGCCTTGATAAACTCCTCAACCGTCAGCTCTCCAGCTTTGATCTGCGACTGCTTTTCAGCCCACAGAGCAGAGATATTTGGTTTAGTGATTTCAGCGGGCAGCGCGGCGCAGAACTCCTGGCCTTGTTTTGTAGTTTTCCATACCAGCTCCGAATATCCCTTTTCTTTCTCGATTGAGATAAGCCCGGTGTTTGCTGCCAGTTTTTCAAGAATGCCCGCGCGGGTGGCTTCCGTTCCTATACTGCCACGGTCTTCGCTGCCCTCGTCTTTTGCTTCAAGCGCTTTTCGCAGTACCGGATCATCAATGAATTTGGCTGCACTCGTCATGGCGGCCAGTAACGTTGATTCAGTGAAATAGCGAGGTGGGTTAGTCTTTTTCTTGTCCACGTCTGCCGATTCACACAGACCGCTATCATTGAATTTCAGTGATGAAAGGTCAAAGCCGTCCGTTCCGGCATCTTCAGTTTTTTCCTCATCATCATTGTCTTTACCCAGCACTTCCCAGCCCTTTTGTACCAGAACGCTTTGCGTGGCCGTAAAGGTATCACCCTTAATTTCGAAGTGAATTTTCGTCTTGTTGCGGATCGCGTCCGGGTAGAACAGGCCGATAAAGTAGACGGACACCAGGGTATAAACGTTCCGCTCTTTTTCGTTAAGCTGAATACCGGCTCCGCTTTTTGTCGTCGGGATAATGCCGTGGTGCGCCTCAATCTTACTGGCGTTAAAGGCTTTATGTTTCTGGCCTTTATCCATATCTGCGGTAGCAGAGGCCAGCTCAGGTACGGTGGCCGCTATCGCTGCGGCAATATCCCCGGCCTGGTAATAATGTTCATCAGAGAGATAGCGATTGTCAGAACGTGGGTATGTCAAAAGCTTGTGAGTTTCATACAGCCCCTGCATCACATCGAGAGTCTCTTTTGCAGAATAACCAAATCGCTTTGCGCAGAGTTGCTGAAGCGTGGAAAGGTTAAGCGGCAGCGGGGGTTTAGTGTTCTCCGGCTTTGTCGTCGCTATTGTCACAATAGCGTCTTTGCCAGTAACCCGTTCGGCAATATGCGCGGCCTGAGCTTCAGAGATCAGGCGTTTTTTCTCATCAACCTGATCGTCATCCGTTGTCTGATATTTAGCTTTAATCTGATTCCCGTTCACCGACAGACTGGCGAAAACATCGTAGTAAAAACTTTCAGTGTGGTTCTGGTTCGCCAATGTGCGCATGTTCACCAGGCCGAGAACAGCACTTTGTACACGCCCCACGTTTAGAACGCCGTCATAGCCTTTCTCACGGCCTTTCAGTGTACATCCTCGCGTCATGTTATACCCAAAGCCCTGGTCGCACAGAGAACGCGCCAGGGCGCTTAACGTCATGCCACGAAAGTTTTCGTTGGGCTGCAAGTCTGCAAGTGCTTTTTGGACAGGTGCGAGGTTGAGATCTCTAACAAGCAGGCGATATACGGGTTTTGTGTTTCCGGCATACCCCAAAATCTCATCAACGAGTAAACATCCCTCTTCATCGGGATCACCAGCATGAACAATACTGTCTGCCTTTTCTGTTAATGACAGAATGATGCGTGTCTGCGCTTCAGATTCAGGCTTTAGTTTATACTTCGGTGGATAAACAGTTTCGATAGATAAGTCGCTGAAGCGCCAAGTGGCGTACTTTTCATCATAATCCTGCGGGTCGTAAAGCTCCAGCATATGACCAAAACACCAGGTAACAACATCATTACCATGTTCAAAATAGCCGTTTTTCTTTTCCGTACTCGGATTACCACCCAGCCCTTCGAAAATAGCTTTTGCTAAAGACGGCTTTTCAGCAATGAAAACTCTCATTATTTATTCCTCAAGGTAACTTAAATAGTCAGGTTGCGCCCCGTTCTTTTTATAAAGATCTTCCCTTTCCTCTATATCTTCATCTGCTTCCTGCACGCTCAGATCAAGGGTTCCTTTCAAAAAGGCACGAGCATTTTTTATTACATCTACTGATAATTCATTTTTGGTTCCGCGAATCATTCCGATTGCGATATTAATGATTTCTTTGATTTCAGCCGGAGTAGTTCTATCCAGCACTGCGCCAAGTTCTTTAAGGTCAATTTCTACATCATCTGGTAAGTACATTTTGGCGCAAGCGGCAGCGGCTTTAGTTCTGAAAGCACCTACAGAGATTATCCTGTCAATTCGACCTGGACGTTTTCTAATTCGTGGGTCGATGCGTTTTGGATAGTTTGTTGAAAAGATCACATATGTTCCAGCGACATTTCGCGGTGTATCAGCTCCATCAAGAAAACTTAACGTTCCGGCATCAGCTCGATAAAGTTCATCAACCTCTTCGGCTATGATAATGACGGGTATTTTCTTCTGAGCAGCGGCGTAGCAAACATCTTTAAAGTAATCGTCGGCATAAACAAAAACATACTTATCCTGATACTTTGCACCTAAAGCTTTTGCGATAGTTGTCTTGCCTGTTCCTGGGGGGCCAGTAAAGAGCACTTTACGCATACCTGACTGACCATACCGGGTATAGAAATCAATATCAGAAAAGAACTGATTGAAGTCGTTTTCTAGCTCGTCGAATTTTGGATGAACTGAAAAACGCATAGCATTTTCAACTTCCTCCTTTCTTGCCTTACCGTGATAATAAACACCATCATAGTACCCAAGTTTCCATATACCTTTGCGTGGTAATGAACGGTTTAATTTAGCGCGTCCTGCCTCGCAAAGATTGTGGAGCATTGACATACTTTTAGTAGTCCCAACGGCGTACTCCATCCTGACTTTAGAGTTAAGAATGAAGCGAATAATATGAACAACTTCATTTTGACCAAGATGAATCCTGTATGCACCAGAACCATCTTTGAACATAAGTTTTTTAATTCTCCCGGCTTTAGCCATAACAGGGCTACTTCCCGTATGAACAACGGTTGAAGCAACAGGTTCGATATCCAGATTCGAATAAATTTTACGGTTCTTTCTGTTTATAAAAATCTCTGCCACTTTAGGATAGTAATCACAATCCTTTACGACCGTTCCAAAATTGTCTTCACCATAATATTCTTTGTGAAGCCGTAAAGCCTGTTCTACCAGAGTTAATTTACCCATAAGCGCACCATGTATATTTAAAACCGTGACGTTGCCTGAAGATTTTCTTCAGGCAGAGGAGGGGTTGGACAAGCAAAGCGCGTCAGTTGTTTTTGTGCCGCCATTCCCACGGAGGAACCGGATTACCATCAGCCCATAAACCACGCTTTTGTTGCTGGGCTTCCTTTTGCAAAGCCGGTAATGCGTTATCGGTGTTGTATCGGTCATAAACCCATGCAGCACCAGACTGAACCATATAGCGGTTAGCTTCGATGCCATTGTTTGAAACAACACGCCCCAGGATTCGTCCATAACGATCTGATTGTGTATAAGTCACCGTTACGGTCTGTCCGATTACCAGTGAATTAAGTTTGTGCAGTGACCAGCGGCCATAAGCCTGTTTCTTTTCCGGCGCATCTATGTTTGCTAACCGTATTCTGACTGGTTTTTGTTCGTGGAATAAATCAATGGTGTCACCATCAATAACACGAATAACTGTTCCCTGCATTTCGGCGGCGAACAGGGTTCCCGGTAATAGCAGTGCAAGTAAATACATTTTCATCACTAACGCCCTTCGGTTGTTCAACTGCTCAAGCCACAGATTAAAATCTGCGGCCTGAACAGTTATCTCTTAATTTTTACCAGCCTAAAGCGAATCCAGCGGCCACACCTACACCGCTTTGCGAATCCCACGCCGTATTTACTTTTACCGCTGATCGGTCACTGGTACGGAATCCCATACCTGCCGCAATAGCTCCTTGATCCCGATATCCGCTCATTGCCATACCAAAGCTGACATCTTTACCGTCAACCATTGGAATAGCCGTCATCGCCATTGCTCCGGCAGTACCCGCATCAGCACGTTTGCGGTTCTTGTCGATACGGTCTGACAGACGGTTTACACTTTTACTCAGCTCTGAGAATTTACTGTTTGTATACTGATTAGCGGAGGCTAATGTTTCACGATCACCTTTTTCACGCGCTACAGCTTCATTTCTTGTCTGTGTATCAGTGTAGTTATTTGCGGTATTTAGCGTTTGGCTGACTTGATTATCCGTGTAAATATTGGCTTCATCTATCGCTACGCTGGTGATGTTATTAACTTTACTATCTGTATAACTGTTCGCGCTCTTTAATGTATCCTCTGTTTTTTTGTCAGTGTAGCTATTTGCAGTATCAATTGCCGTATTTACTGCGCCAGTTACTTTCGTGTCAGTATAGTTATTAGCAACTTCCAATGTTTCTTTTGTTTTTTGGTCGGTGTAATTATTCGCCGTGTTTAAAGTCTCCGTTGATTTCTGGTCTGTATAATTATTAGCAGCGTTCAATGTCTCCGCTGATTTCTGGTCTGTATAATTATTGGCAGCATTCAATGTCTCTGCTGTTTTGTCGGTTAATTGTTTCACGTTCACCGCATCGGTGCTTTCAGTACCTGCGGCTACGTTAGTTATTTGACGTTGGTTTGAAGCATTCCCTACAGAAACGGTGTTTGCTCTCGATGCATCGGATTGATAGCCCAGCGCAACGCTGTTATCCGCGCTTGCTGTCGTTTCTCCGCCAATTGCCACAGAAGAAACACCAGAGGCTTTGGAGGCCTGGCCTAATGCGAGAGCACCGATCCCCGTACTGGAGGCTTTCCAGCCCATAGCAATCGAGGCAGCAGCATCGGAAACGGCATTATGGCCAATAGCTAATGCGTAATCAGCGTTAGCCGCTGCGTAATGCCCCATAGATGAGGAGTAATCGCCGGAGGCGCTACTGTTACTGCCAAGAGCGATGCTTGATATTCCCTCACTCTTGCTGTTGTCTCCGATCGCTATCGAGTATGCCCCTGTAGCATTCGCATACGCTCCAAATGCCGTTGAGGAAATGTCTGTAGCTAAGGCGTAAGCACCGTAGCTTGTAGCGTTCTCAGCCCAGGCTTCAGCTCCTACACCGTAGGCTGAAGACAACGCCCCCGCAGCTACAGAGTTTGTGCCAAAAGCTGATGCACCTACATCTGAGGCTTTCGCGTTGCCGCCGACGGCGGTTGTTGATGCCGTCGAAGCGCTGGAGTTGGAGCCTACGGCTAAGGAGTCACCCCCATATGCGGTAGCAGCAGCACCTAAAGCAGTAGCACCACCGCCTGTAGCGCTGGATTGAGCACCGAGGGCAATACTTCTGTTTCCACTGGTTACCGCCTCCATTCCCAGCGCCATGCTGTAATCGTCTGAACTGCTCGCGCTTCCACCGATAGATAAAGAGCCAAACCCACTGGTTTTAGCTCCATTACCCAGGGCAACAGAAGAGTCTCCCGTTGCAGACGCTAAGTAACCATATGCCTGTGAGAACCCCCCTTTCGCCGTAGCCCCAACGCCAACCGCCGAGGAATAAATTCCCTCAGCATTACTCTGATCGCCAATTGCCACGCCAGCTGTAGATGCTTTGGCAGAGTGCCCCAGCGCTACACCATAGTTATCTGCGGTTGCGCTATCCCCTACGGCGGTAGCCTGATATCCACCTTCAGCCGACTGACCAATTACAGTAGCGCCACTCTGAGCTGTAGCAGTTGCACCGTTACCCAGGATCGTATTATCAGCATTCGCAGCAACACTGAGGGTTGCTAACGTAAAGGCAATTGTTAAACTCTTTGAGTTCACTTTCATGTTATCTCTCATTATGTGGACATTAAACAAGGCCGAATCTGTTCCCGCAGAATCGGCCTTTTCTACTTTTTTAATTGCTACATACGTACTTTTCCGAACTTACTTAATATCTCTGAAATATATTTAGGGTCGGCAGATTTGCACTGATTCAAAAAAGATTTCCTGGCATCTAAAGTATGGTTTGGTAAAAAACCATGCTTATTTTTCTTGACGATATTAAAAAAATCTTTTTCAGCGCTTTTGCAATCGCTACCGCCGCTATTTCCTGTTGCTTTGCCGTATAGACAGAGCACAGATTCACAGGCATCTTTTGCGTGTGCTGAAAATGTTGCAGTAGCAAATAACGAACATAATAATCCGGCCAAAATCACTCGTCTGGACATATAAACCTCATGATAGTAGTGAATCGATTTTTACAACGCTTAAATCAGGTATTACCGGGAAAGGTAAATATTGGTACTACGGCATGAAAGGCAGTTGGTTTTATAGCGGTGCTGAATAACTCCTTCAGCACCATTAGAACGCAGCCAGTTTTTAGCAGTAAAAAAATCAGTACCGTTTCCCGTTTCAACAATGATGGATTTAGAGTGAGCTACAGAGTAAAAAACGGAATCATCAAAAAGCCGATTTTCAGGTTTAAAATCACGAATAACCTTTACCCATGTAGAGCTAACTTGGTCTGATTTGATTACTGAATAGGTTGGCTGCCAGTCCATTAACTGAGAATTAACGGTTTCCGGTTTTTGTTTCCAGTCAACCTGTGGCGGTTCCGGCGGGGAGGAACAGGCCGTTAGAAAAAGAGCACTAACAATCAAAAATTTCTTCATAGTAAAACCTCAGATTCCAGCTCTCCTAAGGAAAGCATTTTTTCTTTAGAAGGATATTTAATACCTTTCACACCCATCACTTTTTTTGTTTTATTCAGAGAGGCGGTTAATTCAGTAAGTTTAGGACTTACCTTCATCAGCCTGTCCATAAAGTACGGGTCTAAAAAATACAACGCTTTTTCTGCTTTTACAGGGTTCTCACCCTTCAGAATGATAAACTCCTCTTTAAAATCCAGCGTTCCGAGTTCCTGTGGTAGCACCAATGCGCGTTGTGCTTCACTCTCAGAGCTACTCTTTGACGTAGAGCGACCGCTTGTTTTGCTAGAACCCGTCGATTTAGTAGTGATGTAGCCAAGTTTTTCTGAGATCTTTTTCGCATCATCTTCTTCACTGACGGCATAGATAACCCGGCAGGGGTGCGCACTCATGAGGGTTTTAGCTCCTTCTAACCCATAGATTTCATTAAGCTGGCTAATATTCTGATAAATCGTCAGGAGTTTAAGTTTAAACCCGGCAATATAGCCCGATCCCTTTTTAATAATTGGCATGTAACCAATAGAAGGGAACTCATCCAAGAACATTAAACAGTCGTGTTTAAGCGTCGGGTCAAAGTCTGGATTTTCACGTAAAGTCACCTCAACCACAAAGTTAAAGAAGAGGTTCAAAAAATCATAGGCCAGTGACATATCCTCAGCATTAACGCCGACATAAACGGTGATATCTTCGCGGCGAAGCTGTCGAAGGTCGAAATCATTTCCATCAGTACACTTGCGTACTGTCGGAAGGTAGAACAGGCTCATTTTCTTACGGAACGAACCATCAATACTCGAACGCTGTTCATCCTCGGTTTCGTGATACTCCCTTATTTTTGTTAGCCCATCGCGTAAATGATACAGCGCGTTTTCATCGAGTCCTTTTGCCCCCTCAAATTCTTCTCGATTACTGAGCACCAGTTCCCGGTCAATGTTGCTGTACAAATCGACTACAGAACCAATTGAGAAAACAGGTTTAAGCCCGAACTGATCAAGCCAGGACGGTTCATAGTTAATAAAGAAATGCAGCAGTTTTGCCAGCCCCGTCCAGTATTGCCCAGCCAAGTTATTAAAGTGTGCTTCCGCACCTGTTAATCCATAAGACGGGAAAAGAATTTCAATCAGCTTCAGCAGATCTTTAGCCCCGCTCTCGGCTTTCAAATCAATATAAAAGAGTGGATTGAACTTGTGAGTTTTACTGTTAAAAGGGTCAAGAAGATATACTTTATTACCAAGCAATACTTCGCGAACCTTACTCGTGATTTTCCATAATTCCTGTTTAGGGTCTAGCGCTATCAGGGAGTGTTTTCTGACAACAAGGTTAGGAATCCCAATTGCCGCCCCCTTACCAGCTCGCGTACCTGCACCAAGCGACACAAAATCTGGTGCGGTATACCAAAGATATTTACCTTTATAAGCCCCCACAAGAATATCGGTGTCATTCTCCTTTTCCCATTTAAGAAGTTTTGAGTTTCTCAAATCATTATCACTGGCAAACTTAGCATCACCATAGAGCGCCACTTCTGTTTTATTGAGCTGCCAGATTATGAACGCTGGCACAATCAGAGATAAAGCCATACCCGATAAAACAGAGGGTATAGCAGTCAGCCTGATATCTGCCCGTATATTGCTTTCCGTGATTATTCGCCAGAGCATCATGGAATCATAGTTTTTCCAGATAAACAGCAGTGATTTTCCATTAAGAAAGTATATGGCAACTGAACTAGCGTAATAGGTAACAAGACACATAACCAGACCGATAAAAGCCCACTGACCTTTATCGGGTAGTTTAATGGACATACTTACTCCTTCAGCATTTCAAAGTATTCCTGAAAGTGAATATCACGATAGTAAATGCCCGATGCAAATCGGCTATCTTCCTCATCGATGTACTTCATACTCATAATTACATCGATGTTACTCAAAACTCGCCGCAAGATAATATTGAATGGTAAATTTCTACATTCAGGGTTCATATAGCACCGCTGAACAAGTCCAAGAACAGCATCTACTGGCGTTTTTTCATGAACGGTTGTCATGTTTCCTTCATGACCGGAACTAGAGGCTTTGAGAAAATCCCATGCTTCAGCTCCGCGAACTTCAGTCATTAAAATCCTATCTGGGTTCATACGAAAAGCAGAGCGTAACAAAGACGCAGGGTTAACTATATTGCTCTCACCCTCAGAAGGGTAATACAGTTTTACATGGTTTTTGTGAAAACGGAGCTTCGCCTCATCTGAATCCTCAATCGTAACAATCCTAAGATGATAAGGTATATACTGAAGAACGGAGTTTGCATAAGTGGTTTTCCCTGCACCAGTCCCCGCACAAAAAACCATTGTTTTACCTTTAGCCAGACATTCAGGAACAAACTTTTCAAAACAATTATCTTTAAACATTAAAGATAATTCATCTTGATTACTTTTTACTTCAAAACCTTTATTCAGCTTTGTGTAAAATCCCTGTTTAACAAAGGTGTCATGGTCGATAAAAACACTTGATGGTTTACGTATGGTAATAGATACCGTTTCTCGTTCCGTTGCAGGAGGGATAACAACCTGGACACGCTCCCCTCCGGGGAGCGTAACAGAACGTAATGGATATTCTGGTGTGACCGAACCACCATCATGATAATCTGAAATTGCTCCGGCAAATGACATGCAATCACGAAAGTCCATTTTCATTTCATGTTGTTGCCATTTCCCTCTGACCTTCAAAAACAACTCATTAGGTCTGTTAACGGCGATTTCTGTTAGTCCGTCAACTTCATTGAGTGGCGTATTAAAATAATCATTTACTATTTCATAAGCCAAATGGCGATTTTCTTTCAACGTCGCACCCGCCTTATTTCATTTTCAGTTTATAAATTGAAGAGAAATCTAAATCCTGACCGACAATCAGAGTAATGATTTCGCCCTGGTTTTTATAAAGCGTTGGCGGGATGTTCACACTATTAGCAAATGCTTCGCGTGCTATATCAGCAAAAGCCTGGCGGCTGTTCGCCGTATAGTCTGTCTGGTTGTCCTTGTTGCTTTTAGCCGCACCACTGGCGGCCTGTGCAACATCGGGGATCATGCCAACCATCATGGCTCCGACAAAGCGATCAGCAAAATGCGTGTCAATCCAGCCTGAAGCCCCGGCCTCACCCAGCGCCCCCGCAGCCTGTGTATCAATCAGCGGTATATCAATGAAAGGCTCTTTACGTGTTCTCAGCTTTGTAGCAGCGATAAACACGGCTCCCTGACCATGACTGAACGTGCCAGTTTTATACATCAGATAAGCAGCAGTGCCTTTGTCAATTAGCTTTACGTTCCTGTTTGCGCTGTATACATCCTCGTTAATCGTACATACCAGCTTGCCAGCCAGATCAGATATAAATCGCCTGTCCAGCGAACACTTAATTGCCGTATTTTCTGGAATGAAGAGATTAGGATCATAAGGAACGCGAGTAATTTTTGATAACTGCGCGGGCTGTCCTGCGTTAACGGGCTGAACCTCTGCCTGTTTGCCGCTGCCATTATCATCACTCCGGGTACTGCTGGCCGTTGACGAACTACCGGAATTTGAGGAAGGAGAGCTGCTTCCTCCATAAGCCACATCCAGCGCGCGACTGAAGTTCTGCTGTACTTTCTCCGGGGGCGCTTCTGCTTTATCGCCGCTTTCCTTCCGTTCCTCCTTCCTGGCTGGTTCTGTCTGCATGGTATTGAACGGATCAACATCATCACTGAGGCCTGTCGCACGTTTTACTGAACCCGTAGATACCGAATTACTCACAGGCTTTTCGTCACCGCTGGACATAGCGCGGATAATCGAAGGGACATAGTAAACAGATACCCCTACCGCCAGGAGAAGGAATGCGGCCACAATAATCACCAAGCCCTTACGTGATTTTTTTAGCTTATCAATCCCCAGGCGTTTGACTGGTTTTCCTTCTTCTTCGTCTTTATCCGTTTTATCGCTTTGCTCTATGTCTTTTTGATGTCGCTCCCGGAGCGCCTGTTCAATTTCTACAGCGGTCGGGATTTTGTTTTCCTGTTCGCTCACTGGATCACCTCTTTTTCAACTTTCGGGGATACGGTGTCACCTGCCGGAAGACGGACTTTGCCAAAGCCACGGTTCTCTACCCCAACAACCTGATTACCCATACGCAGTACAAAGCGCTGATCTGTAGGAACACCAACAACGGTAAAACTGCCGCTGTTTTTTACTACTGGATTGGTTAGTGTTTCCTGATCGCCGCTCATCACAAAGACGCTGGGGATTTTCTTCAGCGAGCTGAAGCCAAACCAGGTATAACGGCCATCGTCATACGCATAATCCGGGCTGATTGACTCGCTACCTTCAGCTACCCGCTTCCAGTATTCCCAGTTACGGGGTGACTTCGCATTTTCCAGAGAACGGTTGATTGCCAGCTCCTCCTGGCGCTTGTTGAGAGCCTCTATCCGTTTCTTCTCGATTTCGGCTTGCTCTTTACGGCGTTCCTGCGGGTACTGATAATTAACAACAAACGCGATCTTGTCCGGCTGCCGGAACGTTCGGGCGTTCAGCTCTATGCTGTAATTGCGTTTAGTAGTGCGTACGAACAAGTTTGTTCGCCAGCGTTCTAGGTCGTTTTCAGGGTCAAGGGCGACACTGACCACCTCTGACGACTGTTTGCCACTGTCATCGGTACTGTTCTTTTGTACGGTCTGTTTGACGGGCTTCACTTCGAGATAAACCAGGTTATCTTCTTTGTTCACTTCCCAGCCCTGGGGGAAGCCGGTTCTTGCACTGATTACCGTTTCATCCTCATCAAATACCAGAGTGGTTGTATATCCGACTGCACTGTTTACCACTGTCGTGTTTTGCGGGTTATAACTGACGATCTGATTACGAGGGTCGAAACGGCTGGCTGCTGGCGTAACGGCTGCATTGCAGACGTTCGACACCAACAGAAGCGCCACAATTAGCGCTCCTTTATTCATTTTCATAGTCTTCACCCTTTGACTTCTTTATCGCGTACATAGCTCGTTACAACGAATTTAAGCGGGTTATTGTTACGGTCACCCGATGCCATTTCGACCTGTGGATCAATGCGGTAAGTTAACCGGACGTTCCAGTATTCATAATCGTCCTTTCCGGTAGCAACATTACGGATAGTTAATTTATAACGAACATAAGCGCCCATATCCTTATCATCCTTACGGGATGAAGGGCTGATAATCACTGAAGGATTATCCTGAACTGAAGCGGTCTTTTCTGCTTTGTTATAAATAACCTTCGGTGATTGCTCGCTGTTAATTAAAGCATTATATTCAGTCGCAACATTTTCAGCGCTGTACAATAGAACATAATCATAGTCATGCTGAAGACTGAAATAATTATAACCTTCGCGGCGCTTCACATATTGAGTGATGAAATATTTAGCTAACGCCTGATTTTCAGAAAGATTCTCCTTTGTAACAGAAGTTAGCCTTTCGGCTATGCCTGTTACGCTATTAAGGAAATATGCTTCTACAACCGTAGTTTTTAAAGGCAATGCCGAATTTAACGCCAGTAACGAAAGTACCCCTATCCCTATCCCGGCAATACCTCCAAATTTATATATACGATTCATATTTTCCTGCAAGACTACATTTTTTTCTTCAAATGTAGTTGAGGACTCCGTTACTTCTTTCTTCTTTTTAAAGAATTTTAGTTCAGGTAACTTAAACGCCATTGCGCATCACCTCAGCCGAATTAACAGGTTCGCTTTTCCCGGAAACCGGGGGTTGTTTATGTGACGCCTGACAACCGACGAGACAAAGCGTCACGATAGCCGTGATAAGTAATTTCATAATTTGAGAACCTAAATAGAGGAGTAAATATTTACTGCGGAATACTCAGAGTTGACAGATTTAAATAATAAATCGGTTAACCTCCATGTCTCTTTTTCGCCGCATCTATGGCAGCCTGACGAAGCCTCTTAGCGCCAATATTAACGCCCTGCCCGGTCAGATTTCCAAGCTTACCGGACACGCCGGGAGAGTCGTTAAAGCCTCCTTCTTGGCGGCGAACACCTTTCCATGCACCAATACCTGAATTCTTACCCATACCAAGCAAATTGCGCCCCATACGGGAAGCACCGAACACGCCAGCTCCGATTCCCATCGCCGCCGCGCCCTGCATGGCTCCTTCGACTCCAACCCCTGCGAGCTGAGAAGCGTAGGATTTCGCTTGCCAGATAATCCAAGCCATAAATGCACCTGCAACCCCGGCCTGAGCACCAGTAGAGATAAGATTTAACTCATCCGCATTTGCTATAGATATGGTTAGGATGCCATTTAGGAAAGTCATTCCTGCTTTGATTGCCAAACCGCAAAATAAAAATATCAAACACGAGCTAAATATTAACTGTAGCCAGCTATTAAACATTTGCCGTAAAAACCCAAAAGAAAGGCAAATAATAAAAAGTGGCGCAGTAACAGTTAGCATTTTAAGTGTAACTTCAGCAGCAAGATAAACTATTGATGTTAATAATAGTGCTAAAATACCGCCAGCATATGTCAATAAAGCCGCAATAGAACCATCGGTTTTAACATAAGTGGAAGTATCTTTGGACATAAGGTACGCAGCTACTTGCTGAACTTTCTCCCAAAGTTCATCAACCCATTTCCATGGATCACCACCTGCGAATGTTTCCTTTAGTCCATCTATAGCCTGATTAGCACTATCTAGCCAGCCCCCCATATTTCTGACAAAGATAAGAATTAACCAGAATCGACACAAATTCCATAAGAAATCTTGGACTGCGGTTTTCTGTTTTCCAACTACTGTAGTGTACCCGTACCATAATATGTAGATAGAAATACCATATTTACCCAATTGATACGCTATTGAAGAAAAATTATCTAATTGACCAGTCAAAGACTGGTCAATGTTTTTTACAATAACGTCATGGGCGGCTTGGAAAAACCTAGAAGTTGCCATAATGGCTCCTTTTAACTTCCCTCTTTACCCAAAATGTTTTTGAATGCATCTTTATAGTCAACTTGTTTAGGATGTAATTGCTTATACCTAAACAAACCGTCTTTGGCATTTTTGCAATTATCACTATCACTACCAGACTTTGTGCATTCAGCTACTTTTTTAGTTGCTTCGTCAGGGTGAGATTGCCACCAGTCTACAGATTTAACTTCTTCGCACCCGGCAAGAAAGAAAGTAAGCCCCAATGCTGCAACTATTCCATATTTTTTCAAAGTTCCTCCTCAGTTCATTTCATAACTCTGCTGATCAAACGCCGCTTTATAGTCTACAACAGGGGTTTCGGTAGTAACCGCTCCTAATTGTTTTTGCTGATATGCGGCCTGTAACATTTTCTCCTTATATTCTGCAAGATCGCGCTGCTTATCGCGATACATTTCATACTGAAATTTGAGCTTGTTAAATTTCAGACTTGCCAGAGATACTGCGTTGGTCGCGTCCTGCGTGGCTTTCGTGTCCTGGGCGTTCTTAACCTGGTCGATAAGATCGGACATTTCCTGATTATCTTCCCGCAATTTGCTTTCCAGCTTATTGCCGTACTCGATACCCGCCAGCTGAGACAGGAATGACGCCTCACAGCCCCGCACCAGATCGCCTGTATATCCCAGCCCTTTACAGGTGTTTGTCACCTTATAATCGGCCAGTAATGACCTGGCTTGCTCAGACAGTACGGCGTCAGGGTTCTTTATGTAATCATCGATAAAGGAGTTACCCTGATCGTAAATACTCTCCAGCTCCTTACTGAGAGATTGCGCAGACTGCACCAGCCCCTGCACATCGCGAATACCCGTTTTTGATAACAGCTCCTGCTTATAGGCTTTGATTTGATCCTGATAGTGGCTAACAGTGTCCTGCCATTGTTTAAGCCGTTCCGTCCAGCGCTGTGCCTCTATAGCCCATTCAGGGTTTGCATCAATGGCAACGGGAATACCTGCCTGAGCGCCAGAAATAACCGTAACAGAGGCGATGAGTGCCGCCACAATATGCTTTTTCATAGGTAGGTTCCTTAAATCAGGTTTGCACGTTCCAGATAGGTATCAAGCCACTCTTCCGGCTTCATACCCTCTTTCCAGATTTCATCGAACAGCTCAAGCTGTGGTTTCGATGCACTGAGAACCGGTAAGTAATACGCCGCCTTACCCAAATCCAGTTTTGCGAAAGCAGCAAAATCATCACTTTCACCCTGGCGCTGAGGGTTTTTTACAACGAGGAACTGGCGGGATAGCGGGTCAATGGCTTTGATTTTGTCAAAATAAAGCTCCCTGACTTGCAGCTCGTCCACGTACTCATTACGTTTCGCTTTGGGGTTCGCCAGGTAAATGTGCGTTGCGCACTGCTCACGAACGGCTGCCGCGATAGGTGATTTAATTAGCTCATCTGGAGACTGCGTAGCAACGACAAGCACCATATCCAGCTTACGTCCGGTCTTGAGTTTGTTATAAACAAAATCCTTAAACGCTTCGTTGTTGATCCATTGCCAGAACTCATCCATGTAGATCAGGAGTCTGCGGCCATCGGCCAGCATGGTGACACGGTAGATCAGGTAGAATGAAGCAGCGCTGGAAAGTACCTTATTATCCAGGAACTCCGTTCCATCAATGCCGAACACGTCCAGATTATCCACATCAAACGTGTCTTCAGGGTTATCGAACACCCAGCCAAACTCCTCCCCCTGAGTCCAGGGCTTCAGACGGGCTTTAAGACCATGCCGTTTGGTTTCAGTATCATCAGGCTCCATAATGAGTGGCCGTAGCTTACTGATTGGATAAGAGCGATCTGACCTTTGCATAAGGCGCTCTACTGCGTCAGAAATCAGGCTGTTCTGGTAATCATCGAGCGGCTCACTATTAAGCGTACAAAGCAGCCTTACCAGCTCCTTCATAAAGGAGATGTTTCGCTTTGTTGGCGGCAGTGAGGCAGGGTTCCAGCCCGTAGGCTCCCCTTCTTTCACCCGAAAATAAGCGCCTCCCATTGACCGTATACCAGGTTCGGCTGCCCGGTCTTTATCGAACCATACGGTAGTAAGTTTCTTGTGTTTCCTTTCAATAGGAAAAGATTCAGGCGTACCGAATTGCTGGGCGGCGAAAGCCTTAGTCATCATCACAACCGTTTTACCCACGTTCGACGTTCCAAGAATTTCGGTATGCCCCAGCGTAGGGTTTTTACCGAAGTAATTTTGATGCTCGGTAGTCATGTGATAATTGAGGTGATAAATATCGTTTCCAGATCCCCCCAGGGTTAACAGGCAGTTCCCCCAGGTATTCTCTTTCTCCTTACCCGTAAAGAAGTTATGGAAGCTTTCCATTTCAGCAAAATTAAGACTGCTGATTAAGCTGAGGCGTGGCCGTAACGTATAGTTACCTGGTAACTGAGCGAAATACGCCGCGCCGAGGCTCATTGTTGAGTAGGTGACGATGAGCCCTAAATCCTCCAGGGTAGTAGTCACGATATTGGTGTCCTTCACCAGACGCTCCGGCGTATCAGCGTAGACAATCAGGGTCTGGTGACTTTTCCCGAAAGAAATGTAACCACTGGACACCATATCCAGAGCAACTTTCAAATCAGTTAGTAAGGATTTGGCCGCATCATCCGTCATTTCCAGTTTGTCGATCTGATCATCCAGCGCCTTGATTGCCGACTGCTTGTCTATCGGCGTGAAAGAGGAGGTCTGAACATATTCAACAGGGAGGTACATCAGCGCGTCGAAAATTCCGGCATCTGTATCCTGAAAGTAGTCCTTGATCTCGATGCACCGGAAATACCGGGCCTGGTCTGAAGCGGTGATTTGCCCCGCATCGTTACCAAAGAACAGGTCTTTACCTCCAAGATACGTATAGAACGGGCTGTTGGTGACTCTGACTTTCTGCCAGCGGCCGGAAAGCAGCTTCTGGAACAATGAGAGCTGGTCAGAGTAAACAACACCATTTTCTTCATATAACCCAAGACGGCGGGAATGGAACCGGGACAGATAGGTGCTTAGTCGTCCGCAAATTTCATTCATGTCATTAATGGGTTCTTCAAAGATATTTTTACTGCCTTTCTTTTTAGAAAGGAAATGCGTAATTTTATCTTCAGCGTTGAACGGCTTATAACAAACGGTTAAGTATAATTTATTTTCAAAATACTCCGCCGAAGAAAGCGATTTGTAATAATCATTCATTACCCGGTTAACGAATGGGATTTTGCTATTAAATGTAGGCTGTACTTCTTTTCTTACACGAATACGATGCGTGTAAAAGGTAACGGGTTTCCCATCAAAGCTACGAATCAGCGTATTGAGCTGGTCAGTAAGCAGCGAGAGATCCGACTCATCGACGCATTCAAAATACGCCCCGTCAATCTGCCAGGTTGCCAGCAGGTCGTGATTTCTGGTGACAATAAGATTGTCGGTGATATGGGAAGAATAAGGGATTAGCTCTTCAAGAGAAGACTGGTCTTTAAGCTTCATAAAATTGTCCACTTTCGATATATCGACTGCGTCGTACGAACTCCCCGCATAATGGACGGCGCTGAACCGCTTGTTTGCCAGTGGATTACCTTTGATTAGCATTCGCAGATAAAGCAGGTCAAAAAAGCGTTCATCTATCTTCGTAACACGCTTGATGGCATACCAGCCAGGAAGGATAAGGGCATACATCGCCTCATGAATCCAGACACCAAGCAGAACGCAGATAACGCACATTCCAAGAAAGGGGTAGAGCGGAACGCCCAGCCCCCTAATCAAAGCGGGGCGTGTTAACCCTTTAAAAACTTTACTCATGTTAACGCCCCTTTTTATTTCAAATTACGACAGCCAGTCCGGGAGGTACGGCGCGATGATAAAGATGATGATCCCGATAGCTAATGGATAAATCCAGGAGGCGTGCTGGCGCGAGAAGATAGCGATATAACCAATTACCAGCGCAATGATGGTAATAGCTGGCTTACGAATATCGGTGAGAAAGTCGATAATCTTCTGCAAGAAACCAGTTGTTTTTGTAGACACATCATCAGCAAAAGCGGGTTCTGCAACACAAAGCATCAGTGCTGCCATAAATACAGAAAGAGTTAAATAACGTTTATTGAGTTTGAACATCGTTTGTTTCCTTTTCTTCTAAAACAGTGCCACGCATGGCATATTGGGGATATACGGTAATTTCTTTGTGTGTAATACTCGGTGTTACATTCTCCTTTCTGATTTCATCTTTAACTGAAGGAACTACCCAACTTCTATTAGTCTCTGGCGGGTTAAATCCTATTCGTTGTACATAGCTGGTATTATTAAAATCTGGCTCAGGTTTTTTCCCTGTTTCTGGATTGCCGGAATAATAGCAACTCAACCCTCTTAATAGATCGCCACCTCGTTTATAACAGTCCACCAAAATCTTTTCTGAAACCTTCAGATTTTCGCAGGGGTCAAACATCTTTTCGGCGGTTGTATTGAATTTAGGAAAATTAGTGCTCGTTATTTGCATTAGACCGACTGAATAACGATGTTTACGGGATTCTATGTCTTTAACTATCTGGAGCGCTGCCTCCTTAGTTTTAGGGAAGTAAGACACTACACCTTTATCACCAGGTTGACGTTTGACCTTGGGGATTATCTCGGCAATAGCGTATGGATTAAATCCTGATTCAACCCTGGCAACTTCATGCGCGGTATCGGGATGAACGTTGACGGCGCATTGCAAAGCAAGCGCGACAAAAGCAGAAGTAGATAACATTTGTTTCTCCCGGCCAGAACAGCGCGGAATCAGGCACTACGCCTCATCGTCAAAATCTATATCAGTTCCGTCGATGAGTTTTTGGAGTGCCTCTTGCGAATAGGTCTTAATGAGATACTGAACAAAACCAGAATCAGAAATACGCTTCCCCCTACGGTAGCTGATTTCCACCGCGATACGTTCAACTTTGTTACGAACGTCTGTAGGTAGGTAGAGCGTATTACGTTGAGGCTTGCGCTTGATTAGGGGCTTTTTCGTAACTGTCATGTTTAATCCGTTTCTTTTTGTGGGTTAAGCTTCTCTCTGTGATGTAGTGAATAAATGCCATACTCCTTTGCTGAGGATTATCCATAAGGAGAATCTCAGCAAGTTCGTGCGGGATTGATTTTTTAGAAAGATTTGTCTGTGAAGAGGAAGATTTTAGCCTTTCTAGCAACTCGGCCATAACACCTTCAGGCACAGGCAAAGGCTCGCCACCAAATGATATAAAGCGTTGTACATAAGGAAGAGAGGTTATTGTTGTAGAATGTGTTTCTTGAAAATCTGCCTGAATAAAAAGATAACCAGGAAAAAGAGGCGTTCGCCTTTCTCGATATGAGATTACCTTGTCGGGGCGACGATACATCTCAGTTTCCATAGGGCAGAAATAAGAAAGGTTCATTCTTTCAAGATGTGCAAAAACCGCTGCAAACCTTGTTGTTGTGAATTGCAGTACATACCATTCCATAGTTTTTTCCTTTCAGGCGCTCTCTCGACTCGGATGACCCCGAACCAGAGAAAAAAACAAAAGGACTAAATCAAATCGCCTAAAAACTTTATCAGCTACATGTGCTGCTTACAACATACAAAGCAGATCTTTAGATCGCATCTAAGACATATTTCCTTTTATTTATCCTGCAATATTCCCATTTTGTAGTTATAGATTCCATTTCGAACTAAAAAAGCAGATCTAATGATCGTTTAGTAATCAGTTTATAGACAAGTCCACTAAATTTTTAAGGGTTAGTTACTTTTTGAGAAAAGTATACTAAGTGAGTTAAAAAACAGATCTGAATCAATGAGTTACAGAAAGCATTGAATTATCCTAGTTTGATTCCTACTCTCAATTTGACATCATTTTGCACCATCGCTTGTTTTATCTGGGTGAAGTTACGCATCTGGAGCTGTTGTTTCTTGATAAACTCAGGGCTATTAAGTACCAGTTCTTTAGTGGATGAAGGGGTTCTGTCCACACCTTTAACGCCCAGGTTCTCTAACTGCCATTCATTTCGATGCGCGGTCTTCCAACCATGCTGAACACCATTCTTATCGAGAGCGGGTATTTTTACCTCCTTCTGGCCTAGCTTTTTCAGCTTGACGAGATCACCTTTATTAACGTTTTCTCGTGCGGTTAACTCCCCAAAGTCAGCGCCCCAATATGTTTTTTCGATTCCTTTGTTTAGTGTTTTCAACTTAATGAAATGCTGCTTAGGTTTGGTTTTATCGTTCTGATAATGGTCAAAGCCAACATCGACAACTTCAAAAACACCCTTCTGTCTTTTTGGTGCTGTGCTATGCGCGTCCTTTATCGACTGGTTAAGACCATGTTGTTGCTTATGAGTGGCTTTTACGTCATAGCCTTTAAGTTTCAGCACTTCGCAAAATCCTGTACGAATTTCTCGCAAATCCTTTTTTTTGATATCTGTGCGTTTACCATCATTATCACGTATACGAAAAACAACATGAACATGGGGATGTTCTTTCTTGTCGCTATGATAGCCAAGTACAAAACGATGATTCGGGTACTTCTTCTGCATCGTTTTCCTGACTGAATCAAGCAAGTCCTCAGGTTTGACCTTTGCTGAAACGGGAGGTGAAAAAACGATATTTTGGGTAATTTTTTTATTTTCTCTTCCTTTTTCATCGAGGACGTTTTGAGGGTCATTGGCACGATCTATCATGTGCTCTTTAGCCTCCTGTACCTCATCCCCCTTCCATACCTGGCCGCTCTCATTCATCACAGGCAGCTCTGACTCACGGCTCATATAGTCAATGCTATTTCGTATTCCCTGCCGGGTTATAGCACCGCCAGAGATTTTAACTACAACTTCCTTGCTAGCTCCTTTACGGTTTATTCGCTCTTGTACGTTACGTTGATAGTTCTTACCCCCGTTTTTAACTTTATGAGCAAACGCAGATTTACGTCCTGCCTCCGAGGATTTTCGTTTTACTCTGTACTCTTTATCGACTGAAACACCCATTGCTTAAACCTCTACTTTGTTGGAAACGGTGCGCCCCTTACATATCATAATGTAATTCTCGAACTCATTTTTCAGGCTTTTCATTTCATCAGTAAGTCTTTCTGCATCCTGATAGAACCCATCTTTATCGAGTACCCTGGCATTGTCGTTTACGATAATGTAATGAAAATTTCGACCAATTTTATCAATTGAATTTCGACAACGATTCATAACAAGTAATTCTTGGTCAAAAAAATCTAAACCATTTTCAAGAGTGGTTTGGATTCTAAATCTACATTCTCTTGATAATGTCCAACCATGCCTATTTGCGGCTTTTTCAATATCTTTTCTTTGTTTACCTGTTAAATAAAGCGTGGTTTTGATAAAATCAATTTCATCAATAACTTTATCATCATCAGTATTTTTAACCTTACTTTTCAGTAAGGCGCTGGCTAGTAACTTCATTCCTTTTGCTACGGTTAAACCCGGCTCATCTGGATAAAGTGTTTTTAGACAATCTAATAGATCATCATGTTGGCTTTCTTCAATCCTGAATTGAACTTTTTTCATAAATCTCTCCAACAAGAACCGACTGTAGGTCACCGGGCAAACGTAGTGAAATGCGTCGAAGACGTCATTTTACGGCGTTTGCCCTATCCTGCATCGCAGTAAACACCCTCCGCACTAGAATTGTGCTTCAGCGTTCGAAGAAATGCAAAATATCAAGGGCGATCATGGCTGGGGATTGATGAGTCTACGACAGGAAACAACGGATTAGCTGCTAGTCTGGGTGGAAACGTTTACGCTGCGCGTGTGGCTTTGCAGGGGGCGCGAGCGCTATATTGCAGAACATATCAATAAGCTCCTCCCGAAGATCGGGAGGGCTTCGGCTCAATGCATTACGGGGATCTCTTCAGCTCAAGGTGTGTCGCCTCCCATGCCCTGACGGGCATCTAAAAGCCAACGTCTGAAGTTACCCATTCTCTCCCTGTTCGCTTTGCTGGGGCTTTTACCACGGTTAGCACTTAGTAATGTCCAAACCCGCTGCCCGGCTTCGTTCGTCCAATGTAGGACAATCTCCCCTTTACTGTTGAAGCACAGTGAAAACCGAACAGCGCCCCGATTTTGTTCGTCACTAATAAAAGCCAAAAAATCATTTTTTCTCATAAGCCACCCGTGATTTTTTCAGTAGATTTCTGAATCTTTTTTTCCAGGGCTTTTTTTAGTAACGCCATATACTCAGGAAATGCAGAGAATGGCATCATCGGGAAGACAAGACGACCTCCCTTTTCAACCGTTTGTATTGCTGATAACATGCGTTCCGGCATTTGCTATTCCTCGCAGGGGAATTGGGTGTCACGGTATCAGGTTGCGGAAACAACCTGATACCATCCCTAACTCATTAACTCCGTAGTTCTCTTATCGCTTCTTCTCTGGCCTCCTCCAGCTCTTTAAGGGTGTATGCAAAATTTTTCCAGTTATTAATTTCTTTAATAATCTCCTCTTTACTTAATCCACATTCGTTAAACCAAAAGTTAATATTTTTTTTGAGAGAGTTTTTGGCTGTCAATTCATCGGTCAATAACTCATTAACAGACGTGATCACATAACCACGACCGCGGTTTTTATCTTCGAAAGAATGAACAGCAAGGAAGAGAGTTTCTGATTTGAAAAAAGCAGTGCAGTTAATCGCTTCTTTCTTAGCGTTTAACGATTTGAAGGTGATAACATAGGTATTCATTTTTTTCTCCCGCCCGTTTGGGCTACTGGATTACGGTAAGGAAGTATTCCTGACCTACAAATGAATTATACCATCACATGATGGTAATGCAATTTATTTAATCACTTTTCACGTGTTTTTTTCTCTCTTTACCAGCTGATAATCTGGATGTTCATCAGCTAGTAGTAAAAGTAATTCATACGTCCCTGCTGCTAAACCCCGCGATGTTTTCCCGGATGTTTCTTTAGCTTGCCAGGCGGATAACGTAAAACCGAAACGGTCAGCGGCTTCCTGTTGAGTAAAGCCCGCTTTGATACGTGCTTGCTTTACTTCTTCGGGTGTTGGTTTAAAAGTCATGACTTTGCACCTTCAACATAGTTTCAGTATAGAATTGCAGTAAAATTGGATCTTCGATTTCCTTTCTAATGTTTTCGAAATCTTCATGATAAAAAGACTTTTGATAAATCACTTTTTTAGTTGTTTTTTTATCAGCTTCTTTTGATCGAACTTTCATCAGTTTTTCAAGCTCTATAAAAAAACGTGTTGCATCTTTAGACACAACAATTCTGTATGTCACATTACCTTTGTTTTTTCTGTCGTTCAGGACTTCATTCATTTTTTAGCCTCATAGCTGTTTAATAAACCCCGCTACTTTTATGAGCTGGTCAACGCTCAGACCACGAATTACCATTTCATAGCCGTCGCCCCGTTCTGATACGTTACCATCTAACCCATTATCAACTTTAAACCCGGTCAATGTTCCATGCCAGCTGTCAAGACGCATTAAACGAGATAGCATTCCTTTTAATATCTGCTTATGCTCGCGCTTTTGCTGTAACTGATGTTCATATTCTTGCGCCTTATCTACGTTATCAGACGCATTAGCCACGATTTTTTTTTCAATATCGTCTGCAATTTCTACAGGGTTGCGTTCTGGTGATACTGTGCAAATATTGTATGGGCTTCTCCAGTTCCGACTGTCAACACATCCCACAATGACTAGCCTTCCCTTTTCCATCCGTATAAAGATCGGATAATTTTTAAAGTGAGGTGAAGTAAGCTTGATCCTGTGTTGGCAATCATCGAGCAGGTTTATGCGCCAGCCGTTCCCCAGGATGCGGCAGACAATTTCAAAAATCGTTTTATACCTTTCAAAAAAATTCTCGTTTTTCATATGCACCCCATCTGTAACCGTCTTTACTTGGTGTATTGAATGAATGGGGGCTTTTGCCCCCATTCCGGTTATGCGCTAGCTTCTACACGCTTCCAGCCTGATGCTTTTCGTTTTCCAGCAGTTCCGTACATTTCACGGATTTCCTCTATGCTGTGCTCTTTACGGTTCCACTGGCTTTTATGTTCTTCAGGGCGGTAAAACCATTGTTTTTTCTTTGACGCCCATTTACAGCCCATTTCTTTTAATACTTCTTTGTGCTCTTTGGTTTCGCCACTAATCCAAACCCAATTACCAATGACTTCATAAACAATTCCAGCCAGGCCGGAAAGAGTATTCAACACTTTTTCCAGATCTTCACCGTAGTGGTAACGCGCGTTTTCATCGGTGCTTTGAAATTGATTGATTTTGTCAATGTTAGCCATGAGAAAATCAAACGCTGCGTTAATCGCTTTCATCAGCTCCGCACCCAATGGATTGCGATCTGGATGATACTTTAAAGCCGCTTTTCTGTAGGCTGCCTTAATATCCTTCTCAGTCAGTTCACCGGATAAACCAAAAACGTTCAATGCTTCCTGAATATTCATTTTTCACTCCCGCCCGTTTGGGCTTCTGGAATCTGGCAGGGAACCATTCCCAACCAACGAAATCATTATACCATCAAATGATGGTTATGAAATCATTTTTTAATTATTTACGATGTAAAGATATACTCTGCTTTACAGAGGTTAACTGTTTTAAAAGAGGCGCGAACCGTTGTCACATAATACGCTTTGATAACATCGCGCCGGAGGCGTTCGCCAGGATTGGCGAACCAACAAGCCCAAACCAGGGCGATACCCCCCTCCACCCTGCTAAGCCAATTCCTGACTATCAGACATTGTTTAGCCTGCCGCAGTTAGCGCGTGAGCTTGCGAACGGTACGCCGGGTCAGTGTGAAGCACTGGCGCGGGGCGCTGTATCTGCGCGTTATGAGGTGCGTTAGCAGCGAATTACGTGGCGAGTAGCTGAAACCGATTGATGCCTGGCGAACTTTGACAGCAAAAAAATAATCCGGGCGCCAGCTGCAGGGCGACAATTGCCAGCAAAAAACAGCTGGCCATCATCACCGGTCGAGAAATTTTGCTGGCATCCTGAGCAAGAGCAGATCATGCCAGGTCAATTCCCAGCTTGTAACTTAAAACGAGCTGTAAGGCGTTTTAAGCGTTTTTTACCAGTTAAGTTGAGCCATGACCGGGTTAAACCTCTTAAAACGCCTCTGAGCGCTTCTGAGAACGTTTTAGAATTGGATCGGGAAAGGATCGCGATAGGATCTTTTAAGAGAGATTACACCGCTCGCCGCAGCCGAACGACAGGGCGAAGCCCGCGAGTGAGCGAGGAAGCGGAATTTCTGTAGGGTTGCAAAGAGCACTTTCGCGCTATGGTTAATATTTGAGCTAATGCTGATTCTGTAGTCATACTGGAGGGCGTGTAAATTTATCCTCCGGGTTTCTTCTGAGTTATCCACTGTTTTTGTGTACACCAATTTTCTCAGGAAGTTATCCACAGATTTTTTGTGAATTTTTGCTTAGAACACTTATTAAACTTAGATCTTAAATGTAGATCGGAGATCTACTTTAAGATCTTTGATCACTTTAAACACTTTTGCAAATTATATGCCATTATATTTATTCATTTAAATACAGATAGTTGCATGTAATTTAGGGTCTGCTCATTTCATGAAAGGGGGGTGGCTATGCCGTTAAAGGTGGGTAGCTGTGCCGTTAAAGGTGGGTAGCTGTGCCGTTAAAGGTGGGGAGCTGTGCCGTTAAAGGTGGTGGCGTATGCCGCGAAAGGTGGGTAGCTGTGCCGTTCAAATTTTACTACGTATCTTCATGTAGTTAGATCTTCAGATCTGCATATCTTCTTAGTTTGTTAGAGTGCTTGTTGGTTAGAAATTAGGCTTTTTTGAAGTGACAATTTTCAATTAACGTCTTAGGAGCAGAGTATCTGAGCCACGAAAGGTGGGTGGCTATGCCGTTAGTTCTCATGGTTAACGTACTATCCACTCATGCCTTGCCAAATTATTATATAAAACAAATGGTTATCTTTATAAGTGATTATTTTCTGTGCTAGATACACAGTTTTTTCATACGTACAGGAGGGAGGCTATGCCGTTGAACGGGAGATAGCTTGTTGAAGGAACTGATTGTGCTCATGATCTCTATGCTATAGCTCTACTTTTTAACGTACTAAGCTCTCATGTTTAATTTTATATACATCCTAACTATATGATATAGATATAAAAAATAAGGTTAGTCTCTGAAAGGTTAGTGTTACCTCTTTTACGCACCCTCTTTTGTGTGTATTGTATCCCTTAGATTTTACATGGGAGGTAGAAATGAACCTTACTCTTGCTCGTGTTTCGCGTAAGACAAAAATTCGTCATAGGAATGAGATCAATAACACCTTTTCTTCTTTGCCACTGGCGGCTCGCCGTATTCTTTTCATGGCTATGGCACAGTTAGATTCCAAAAATGGTCTAACTGAAGGTCAAATTTTTAGGGTTTCAGCTGCGGAGTATTCCAATATTGCAGGTGTTGATATATCTGTAGCCTATAAGCAAATGAAAGATGGTGTTAATGAATTACAGGCAAGCGTTATTAAAATAAATAAAAGTCAACTGCTAAAAGATATTCCTAATCTTGAGTTAAAAAAAGATAGTTTGCTTTCATTAAATTTAACTGATTATTGTGTATATACTGAAAGCGAAGGTTATATAAATATAGTATTCTCAAGAAGTATCGAGCCTTATATTTCTAAGTTGAAGGATTCCTACACTACTCAAGTTCTTATCTCATCTGTAAGATTGACTGACTCCAACTCAAGTACATTTTATCAATTCCTGAGAAAAAAAATTAGTGAAGGTAAAGTGAAAGGTTTTGATATAGAAATTTCAGAATTAAAAAATGAGCTTGGATTGTATGCCATTGAAGAGGGAACTAAAGATAAAATTTATTACTACCCTCAATTTAAAGATTTCAATAAAGATTTTTTATCTAAGAACATTAAAAAAATCGTTAGCTTGACGGAAATTAAAGGGTTGAAATTTGAAATTATAGAGAAACAAGCCCGAAAAGCTTCAAAACTTCGCTTCAGTTACACTATTGATAAAGAAAGCGAAGGGCAAGACTATCGTGTTCCACATGGTTTTAGATCTTAAACTGTATCTTGGTCTAGGAGGACTGAAATATGGCTAAAATATATGAGTTCCCGCAAGGAGCTGAACGAGGGAAGCTGAAGAAAG